>ENA-OZQY01000549-OZQY01000549.1-human-gut-metagenome-genome-assembly--contig:-NODE-549-length-5088-cov-4.053447_pt1 | contig 5088 bp, 7 predicted proteins | sample MGYA00243781_ERZ653932 | MGnify/ENA primary metagenome ERZ653932 (study PRJEB26926, sample SAMN06164611) | human gut metagenome | biome: ENVO:00009003; feature: ENVO:2100002; material: ENVO:00002003... | reverse complement strand
GACTATTTTGGATTGCCTATCAATACTACTAATAATATATCTGGTATTAGCGCACTCCCATTCCGTGGCGTTTATCTTATTTGGAACGAATGGTTCAGAGATGAAAACCTTCAGAAATCCGTCAAGATTCAGAAAGGCGATGCCAATGAAGTTTTGGATTTTTCTCGTATTTCTGATCAGCCTTCTTGGCTTTTTGGTACCGATGGAAATCTTATTGCTGGTCATGCTTGCCCTCCCCGTGGTAAACGCCATGATTACTTTACTTCTGCTTTACCGTGGACACAGAAAGGACCTGGCGTTTCTATAGGTCTTGCTGGTACCGCTTCTATAGTTGACCCTTCACCTATGACTGGTTATCTGCTCCACAGCTCTAGTGATCAGCTTGCCGCTGTTTCTGCTTATGGCGGTGATGCCTCTAGTTCTGGTGGTAAAAGAAAAGCTTCTGGTTCAGGATCTATAAGCTTTAATAGAGGTTCAGACTCTCATTGGAGTACTGTAGGTGGCTTTGCTGGCAACATGTCTGATGCAATTACTATGTCAGCTACGCCTGCTTCTGGTTTTCTTGCTGGTGATTCTTATGTTGACTTGGATACTTCGAGCATTTTTACTATTAATAGCTTACGTACAGCTTTTCAGATGCAGAAGTTCTATGAACGCCTTGCTCGTGGTGGTAGTCGGTATACAGAAGTACTCCGCTCTTTCTTTGGCGTAGTTTCTCCTGATGCTCGTCTTCAGCGTCCGGAATTTCTCGGTTCCTTTACCAAAATGGTAAACGTCAATCCAATAGCGCAGACCTCCGCAACCGATACCACCTCTCCTCAAGGCAATCTCTCCGCTTATGGTGTTACTGCCGCTAAGTTTCATGGTTTTACTAAATCTTTCGTTGAGCATGGCTATGTTTTTGGTTTTGTATGTGCTCGTGCCGATCTTACTTACCAGCAAGGTATTAACAAGATGTGGCTTCGCTCTACTGTTTATGATTTTTATTGGCCCACATTCGCTCATCTTGGTGAGCAGGCCATTGAGCTTCGTGAGATCTACGCTCAAGGCACTGAAGCTGATTCTACTGTTTTTGGCTATCAGGAACGCTATGCCGAATATCGTTATAAACCTTCGCAGATTACAGGTAAGTTCCGCAGTTCTGTAGCTGGTGGCACTTTAGATAAGTGGCATTTGTCCCAGTTCTTTAAAACTGCTCCAACTCTAAACGAGGAATTTATTATTGAAAATCCACCTATTGAGCGTATTATCGCTGTTCCCAGTGAGCCTGAATTCTTGCTTGATATAGGCTTCCGTTACACTACTGTGCGTCCTATGCCTATGTTTGGTACTCCCGGCCTTGTTGATCACTTCTAGAAGGAGTTGGTTTTATGTCATGGCTTTCTAATACTTTAGGCAGTGTTGCTGGTTCTGTTTTAGGATCTGCAGTTCAGAATCATTACAATTCTGCTAATGCCGCACAGGCTAACGCGTGGAACGTTGAAAACTATAAACATCGTTATCAATGGGCCGTAGAAGATATGCGCAAAGCTGGTCTTAATCCTATTCTTGCTGCAACTAATGGTATAGGCGGTTCTATATCTGGAGCTTCAGCTGCTTCTGTAGGTATGAGTGATATAGGTTCTACCATGAACTCTGCCAAAGCCGCTAGTGCCGCTGAAAGGCAGGCTAAGAATGCCGAGCATCTTGCAGTATCTCAAATTGAAAAAAACGTTGCAGAAGCCGATTCTGTGCGTCAGAGCACCCATGGAACAGTTCTTCAGAATGGTATTCTTGCAAATGATTTGAATCTTCGTGAGCAGACTTATGAAAAGCGCCTTGGTTACGAACTTGAAAAGATGAATTTGGAGCTTGAAAACCTTCGGCTTCAGGGTTCTTACCTCAGCTCTGGTGTTTTAAATAACATTGCTTCTGCTAACCGTGCTAATTCTGCCGCCGCTTTTGATAGTATTCAAACTGAAATGGCAGGTATGGAACGTGATTTCTATAAGAATATCGAAAGTCTTACAGGTGCTCCTAGATCTGTCGCTAGCGGTGTTGGTTCTACTGTCAAAAATGTTATAGGCTTCCTCGGAGGTCGCTATTTTGGAAGGAGATAAATTTTATGTCTAATAAAACTACTATGATTCTTACTTTTATTGTTAGTGTTGTCGTTCCTTTTATTCAGGAAGTTGTAGACCTAATTGAAGCTCTGAAAGGTAAAGCTTCTTCTAATACCGTGACTGCTAAAAAGGTTGCTTCGGATTTTCAAACCGATGTTGCTCAACTTGTTGAACCAGTTGCTGATAAGAATGATTCTAAAAAAACTGGCCGTTTTTTCGGTTCTTGGAGGGATTCTAAATGAGGCGACATCGCTTATCTAAACGAGGTTCTCGCCGTCTTTTTCGGCGTACCTCTAAATCTCGCCGTAGAAATTTTAAGAGAGTAGGACGAGGTGGATTTAGGATTTGACATTCTGACTTAATCCTGATACAATCGGTACAGGTGATTAATATGGTTTGTTACAATCCTATTCTTATGTACCCAGTTGAAGGAGCGATTACCAAAAATGGAAAACAGCATTATAGTTTTTACGGTAGCCTTGCCTCTTACCCTGAGCTTGCTAGCGATAGCCGTTTTATTCGTTGTTCTTGTAAACAGTGTATCGGCTGTCGTCTCGAAAATAGTAGACAATGGGCTGTCCGTGCTGTTCACGAAGCCCGTTCTTCGTCTTCTGCTTATTTCGTTACTTGCACTTTCGATGATTATCATTTGCCAAGTGATAAAAGCTTGAGTAAGAAATTTCATCAGACATTTATGAAGAATCTTCGCCGTGAATATGGCAGTGGTATTCGCTTTCTTGGCTGTGGTGAATATGGTGAACTTCATGGTCGTCCCCATTATCATTATATTTTGTTTAATATTGATTTTGACGACAAAATTCTTCGGTTCCGTACAGACGGTTACAATACTTATACTTCTTCTCGTTTTGCCAAAGTATGGAAATACGGTATGCATCTTATTGGTGAGTTTAGCTTTGATTCTGCTGCCTATGTCGCTCGCTATATAGTTAAAAAGCAGACAGGTAAAGATGCTCCTTCTCACTATAAAGGCCGCATTCCTGAATTCATGGTTGCGTCCAATCGCCCTGGGATAGGTGCTAAATGGCTCGAAGATCATGGTGAAGAATGCTACGCCAATGATTATGTTGTTATCAACGGCAAAAAGATGCGTCCTCCTCGTTATTACGACAAAAAATTTGATGAAACGCATCCTCACTGGATGGAATATATTCGTAATAATCGTATTGAGAAGATGCTTCATAACTTGGAGAACAACACTTTTGAGCGTTTGGTTGACCGCTGTCGTTTTCAGGAAGGTAAGTATAAGCATTTTCTTGGCAGAAAACTTGACAAGGTATTATGACTGTGTTATTATTAAGTCGGAAATGAGGTGATGCTTATTACTGAATTTGAAGCTGTTAAAAAATTCTGTCGTGATCGCAATATTCCTTTTGACTATTCTTTTCGTGGCAGTAAATATGCCGCTTACCGTCTTAAACCTGATGATTGTAGGGTTATTCGTCTTGATAATGACTATTTTGTTATGTCAGCTACGCTTTATCTTATGATTCGTAGGTTTTTAGTTGCATTTAGAAAAGGAGATGTTTCCTCTGAGACTTTATTCTATTTATGATTCCAAGGCTGAACAGTTCAGTCCTCCGCAGGTTTATCACAACGATATGCTCGCTCTGCGAGCTTTTGAAGGTATAGTTAACGATGATAAAATGCTTATTAAAAAGTATCCTGAAGACTTTTCTCTTTATTATGTTGGCAATCTTGGTGACAGCGATGGTCGCTATTACGTTGAGAATTGTGACGAGTCCCGTATTCCTATCATGGTTGGTCGCGCCATAGAATATGTGCAGACTGTTGACAATAACTCTACTAAATGATAATCTAATAAAGAGCGTATCAGAAAAATGACGGTCTCGCAAGAGATCGTCTTTTTTTGTACGCTACGCCCGCCGCGTCTAGGCGCCTGCGAAAGGAGGTGAAATTATGAAATTTAAGACAGCTTACGATCCTGTAGAAGAACATGACCATTGCGGTATTGAGTTTACCATGCCCTCTCTTACAGTTCAGGACGAGAAAGATGAGACTGATATCAATTACATCGTAAATAAGTATGCAGACGGTCAGAAAGGTATCATGACTCTTGACCTCGGCGATAGTTCGCAATACGCTTACCTTCAGTTCGGAGATGCAACGCTTCCCGGCGACTACAGTACAGCGCTTGAGCTTGTGTCTGGAGTTCGTGAAGAATTCTACAGCCTGCCCGCTTACGTTCGAGCAAAATTCGGTCACGATCCTATGAATTTCATCAACCATTTGAATGATCCTGAAACGCTTGAATATCTCCAACAACAAGGTCTGTATGGTAGCAAATATACCTTTGACGAACCACAACAGTTCGTAAGTAATAAACAAACACAAGAAAAAAGTAACACTTTAGAACAAAATAATGAAGAAACACAAAAATAGGCGTCACCTACACCAGTTACTTACTTGATGTAACTGGTGTAGGTGACGCAAAAATAATCTAAAACCTAATTATAATTTTCTTTAGGTTAATTATTAGGTTTACACTTCGAAGAAGGTGAAATTTTGGCTCGAAAAAAAATAAGAGTTCGAGGACATCGCTTTAGCGATGCTCCTGCAATGTACATGAAAAGGACTAAATTCGACCGTTCTCATGTTTATAAGACAACGTTTGATTCAGGTAAGCTCATACCTGTATTTGTTGACGAGGTTTTGCCTGGCGATACTGCTCGTATGTCTGTTAATTATTTCGCTCGCTTGGCTACTCCTATTAAGCCTATCATGGATAACATTTATCTGGATTGGTTTTTCTTTTTTGTCCCAAATCGCCTCGTTTGGGAACACTGGCAGAATTTCTGCTTTGAGCAAGAAGATCCTGATGATAACACTGATTATGTTATCCCTACTATTTACTCTCATACTTCTACAGAAAACTTGCTTATAGGTTCTCTTTGGGACTATTTTGGATTGCCTATCAATACTACTAATAATATATCTGTCTCTTATA
>ENA-OZQY01000547-OZQY01000547.1-human-gut-metagenome-genome-assembly--contig:-NODE-547-length-5109-cov-7.484369_pt1 | contig 5109 bp, 5 predicted proteins | sample MGYA00243781_ERZ653932 | MGnify/ENA primary metagenome ERZ653932 (study PRJEB26926, sample SAMN06164611) | human gut metagenome | biome: ENVO:00009003; feature: ENVO:2100002; material: ENVO:00002003... | reverse complement strand
AGATGTAGCTCCGTCTCGTGGGCTCGGAGATGTGTATAAGAGACAGGTATTTCTCATAGTCACTTAAAATAATGCCCATATAAAGCATATCAATCAATGCCATCTGCGTGGTTCTTGAAAAGATTGCATCCCCATATAACAACTGTTTTTGGGAGCTTTTTAAGACCACATCGCCCCATTTTTCCAGAAGGGTCTGCTCAAAATTTGTGATAACTACAACCTTCGCCCCTGCTTTTTTCGCAGTTTTCACTGTATCCACCACATCTTTGGACTGCCCTGAATAAGAAATAGCGATCACTGTGTCATCCTGATGCAGACTCGAGTATAATGGTATCGTAATTTAAGACACTTTCCGAGACATTTTATAATGAATCTGATATACTGTAACCAATACAGAAAGAAGGATTATTATTATGTCACGAACAAGAAGAAATTTCTCTGCAAAATTCAAATCTGAGCTTGTTATTGAACTGCTCAGGGGAGAAAAAGACTTAAATACAATTGCTGCTGAAAATAACATTCAACCAAATCTTCTCCGTAATTGGAAGAAGGAATTCCTTGATAAAGCTTCCGTTGTCTTTGACGATACACGAGAAGAGAACCTGAAAGAGAAGCTGGCTTCAGAACGCAGGGAAAAAGCTGAATACGCAAAAAAAGTTGGGCAACTCACCATGCAGGTGGATTGGTTGAAAAAAAAATCTGAAGAAACACTTGGACCTGACTACGAGAGTAAATTTAGTCCGAAACCTTTTGAAGACTAAAGAGCTCCCGGTCAAAACAGGTGCCAGATTGCTTGATATTAATCGCACCAGCATATATTATAATGGAACTCCTGTTTCTCAGGAAGAACTGGACTGTAAGACCATTATAGACCGTTTACACACGGATAATCCGGCATGGGGTGCCCGTCAGATGTCTTCACAACTGAAAATGCGTGGCCATAAAGTCGGCCGCCGCAAAGCACGCCGCTACATGACAGAAATGGGGATTAATCCTATCTATCCCAAAATGAACCTTTCTAAGCGTATGCAACAGGCAAAAGTCTGCCCGTATCTGCTTCGCAATGCCGTTATCGACCGTCCAAATCAGGCATGGTCAATCGACATCACTTATATCCCCATCAAGCGTGGATTCCTGTATCTGACAGCTGTAATCGACTGGTACAGCCGCTGTATTGTAGGCTGGGAAGTTGATGATACCCTGGATACCAGAATGGTTATCAATGCATTGAAAAAAGCGTTTAAAACAGCAAAACCAGTTATCCTAAATTCTGATCAGGGATGTCAGTTTACAAGCAACGAATATATGAATTTCCTCAAGGAGAACCAGATTCGTCAGAGCATGGATGGAAAAAGCCGTTGGGCAGATAATATTATGATTGAAAGATGGTTTCGTAGTTTTAAGTACGAGGAAGCATATCTGACTCAGTATGCCAATATCCGTGAAGCACGGAAAGCGATTGGGAAATATATTCATACCTACAATTTTGAACGTTGTCATTCTGCCATTAACAATCAAACTCCGGCATCCTATTATTATCCGGTACTTTTGATTGAGTATGCAGCTTAAGGGGGACATTCTTCCCCTTTTCAACTACATATATCTGTTCATTATAAAAAGATTAAATTTGTGTCTTGACAACTGAACCACTATATAGTAGACAACGATATCTGGAAAGAACATTTCCTTCTACAATTAGAAAAAGGCTCAAAATGTATAGCTTATCCAGATTATGATAATTATTCTGTAAAAGGATTGCCCTTCTACACTCACAATGTAAAAGAACAACGATTCAAACAATATTTTGAAAAGCTTTATAAAAAAATCTAATTTTCAAAAAACTGCAAGCATTTTGCAAGCACAAAAAACGGGAAGCCGCATAAATACTGGCTTCCCGCTGTTTTTACCTTACTCAAACTCGGCACGTTCATTGTTAAACTTAAATATTTTTGTTTAAGTTTTATACCTTTTCTGCCGATATTTTATCTCAATTACACATATTATTCTGGCTTACTGATTTACTGTTGCCAATATGTTGCCACGCATTTATTATACAAATGCTTTTATTATAAAGCAATCTCTTTTTCGTAAGCGCAAAATAATTCGACGGATTGTGTTGCCCTAAAAATCATTCCATAATAATCATTAGAAAATGCAAGCATTTCACTTTATCTTCTCTTGCCAGAAATGATAGATGCGAGCATTTTACTCTATCCGATTTATGGAGGTGTGCTCATGAGAAGCAAAAGAATACCTGCCGAAGAACAATACCGTCTCATCATGGAATGCCGTCAAAGTGGATTGACAGATCATCAATGGTGTGTGGAACACGACATCAAACCGGGAACTTTTTACAACTGGGTAAAAAGGCTGCGTCAGAAAGGTTGTGTGGATTTGCCAGCGTCAACCGGACGCAGCTATCGTGCACCGGAAAACCAGGAAGTTGTCAGAGTGGATTTTCATGATACTGACCCGCTCCAATATGAACAGCTGCAAATTACGCTCAAACGGAATGCCAGTTCCGCTACTGCGGAACTGCTATTCCATTTTTAACGGTACGAAGTACCGCTAGATGATATCATTCTGTTTCACGCATATTTATACCGTTCATTTCCAGACGATATGTATGATGTTTATCTGTGATTCGTGTAAGGCACGCATCAGCGTAGGTATTATCAGCAAACATATCAAACCATGTACTGACTGGAAACTGTGAGATGACTACAGTTGATTTTCTTCCATCCCTGGTGTCAAGGACTTCAAAAAGATCCCGGCATTTATCAAGATCGAGATCCATAAGGCCAAAATCATCGATTACAAGAAGATCCAGCTTGGTCAGCTTATTCAGGTAATCCAGATTTGTGGATTTGATACGTGCCTGTTCCATTTCGCTCATAAGAGTGTTCGCTTTTATATACTTTACACTCTTAGACTGCTTCATTGCAGTTACACAAAAAGCATTGATTAGATAAGTTTTTCCACTGGCGGAAGATCCTGTTACAATGAGATTCTTTCCTTCCTCTATCCAATGGCAGGTACTCAGTCGCTCTATTGTCTGGGTATCAAGCTGACGTTCTGGACGGTAAATAGTTTCGTCAAGATCCGCCGCTGGGTATCGCAGATGCGCTTCTTTCATCAGACGATTAAAACGTTTATCTGCTCGCGCCTGCCACTCTGCATCAACCATTGCTGTCATGCGTTCCATAAAAGTGTTCAGATCTGCATTGGGATCTTTCAACTGTTCTTCCAGGATATGTGCCATTTCTGGAACACGGAAACTCTTCAGACGCATGATCAGAGCCTGCTCCTGAGGTGTTAATGTAATGTCATGGGATGAACTCATTTGTATGCCTCCTTTCCACGGATGTTTGTATGGGAAGGAAGTTTTCCGGTTCCGTTTATAGCGCTGCTGGAATGATTATTCTGAACCATGCTAAGTACTTTCTTGAAATAAGAATACTTGCAGGCATTGGCTTCTACGCATTTCTCAGCAGCCTCCTGAACCAGCCTGTGAGGAACATCTTTACAGGAATGGAGTACACCGGCACAGCTGTTGTATGCCTGTTCCTCATGCTTGGAACTGCGGAGTATCCTGTCAATAAGAGTTACCATAGATTCTCCATAAACAGATGCCCATCGTCTGTAATAAGCTCCGTCATGTGCATTCACTTCTTTGTAATATAGGTGTTCTGGAGGCATATGACTGTCATCTGTAATGTAAAGAGGAAAATCACGGTAAGATCTTGGATGGCGGCAGATCAGCCGGTTATACTCATCACAGATCCGTATCTCCGTCATTGTAGCCTTAAGAATTGCAGGCTTCCCTTTATAGGTATACAATACAGAATAGTAGTGGGCATCATACTCAAGGTGGTAATTATCTGGAACTTTAAGAAAGTATTTATAATCACAAAGTGTATAACTTTCGCCTGGAAGCTGGTTCATACGCGGTTTGTCGTACTTTTCGAATCCATTCATGCGGGATTTCCGAATGTCAGATTTTTTCTGGAAAGGACGCTGATTGATGTCTGCTACGATCTTTTTGACCGCAGCATTCAGAGCTTCCAGAGAGGTATAAGTATCTTTCTTTAATTCTTCTACCAGATGCGTCTCCAAGAAACGCACATGATTTTCAACTGTTGGTTTGCCTTTCGGTTTCCTTGGTGGTGGCGGCAGAATAATCGTATCATAAAAAGTTTCCAGATCTGAAAAAGCTGACTGCAGCACAAGTTCATCTTTACTATGCCTGGTAACAGCTGTTCTCAGATTGTCCGGGACAAGATATTTAGGAACTGCCCCATAATAAGACAGTGCATGTACTGTGCCGGTAATAAAATGTGGAAGTTTTTCATCCGGAAAGATCTCTGCATAAACAAGGCTACTAAAACCAAGTGTAGTTGTAAAAATGTGAACTTTCCGAAGTTCGCCAGTTGTTGTATCCAATAGCAGTTCCGGCTGGTCGCCTACCCAGTCAATATACATCTTTTCACCAGGGATCCGTTCCACAGGCATAGATGTTTTTGAAGTACCATAAGTATCTACCATAAAATCACGATACAGCTTATAAAACTGAGCAAGCTGGTAACCGTTAGGATGCTCTTTTTTATAATCAATCCATAGAAAACTCAAGTCAGCATGTTTTCCCATTTGGATCATCTGCTCATGTATTTTTTCAAAATCAGGCAGTGGAATATCCTTATGTCGAAGGTTTTCTTTTGGATAGATGAGATCAACCACCTTTGAGGCTGGCATTTGTCGAAGATCATCCAATGATAAGCCTGAATCCTTGTAGCGGTTCATGATCAATGCAATCCCGCTCCGTCCGATCCGGTAACGTTTTTGTACAGAGTCATAACTGACTTTACTGAGCCGAAGTTCTATGACTCCAAGAATAGTATTGTAGTCGTGCATAATAGTTCCTCCTTTGCACTGTGATGAATAATAGTTACATCACAATAATAAAGGAAAAACGTACCGTTTTGAGTAGAAAACGCGTACCGCTAAATCAGAATGAATGTACCGCCGATTTCAGAATAGGCGTACCGTTCGAGCAGAATTTGCATGAACAGCCATTAAATGTGATTCCGGTAGCTACGGAAAGAAATAACC
>ENA-OZQY01000542-OZQY01000542.1-human-gut-metagenome-genome-assembly--contig:-NODE-542-length-5135-cov-7.971850_pt1 | contig 5135 bp, 4 predicted proteins | sample MGYA00243781_ERZ653932 | MGnify/ENA primary metagenome ERZ653932 (study PRJEB26926, sample SAMN06164611) | human gut metagenome | biome: ENVO:00009003; feature: ENVO:2100002; material: ENVO:00002003... | reverse complement strand
TGGGCTCGGAGATGTGTATAAGAGACAGCACCCCTTCAAGGAGCATCTCGAAGGCGGTCTTCTCAACGATTACTATTTCCATTTTTGCAAAAAATTATCGGTTTGCCGCAAAGTTACACCGCCGTGAGCCGGAACCGTCCGGACAAGAGAGCGGTGGCAGCTTGTGGCTCTTTTGAATGTGCCACATCAGGACATGAAGGAAACAGACGGCTTTGGATGTCGGTTCGACAGTTTTCCATGATAAAAATGCCCGCTGAGGCACCCTGCAAGGCGGAAAATCCATAAAAATCTCACGTAAGTTACGGGTAAGTACCGTGCCCGCCCCTTTGGAATAGCCGAATTTTGCTCCCGACAAACAGATTCACTAACAATTAAAAGATTGAGGAACATGGAAATCATCACGATGGAAAGCGCCGCCTACAAGGACATTGTAGGGCGCATCGAGGAAATCGCCTCCCATGTGAGGAAGCAAGGCACGGAGGAACAGCGGAACGATACCGCCAGCCTTCTGGACAGTCGCGAAGTGATGCGCCTGCTCCGTGTCAGCCGCCGCACGCTGCAACGGCTGCGCGACGAGAAGCGCATCGGGTATGTCATCATCCGTGGCGACTGCCGCTACCCTCCCGAAGAAGTGGAACGCATCATCCGGGAGAACGCGGTCAAGACTTCAGCGGAGAAACCGGAGGAACTGAAACACAACTACCGGCTCCGCACGGGCGGAAAGACGGGCAGGAAATGAAAGGAGGCCGCTATGGAATTTTTAGATAGGCACACTTTCGAGGACTGCATGAGGCAGGTGTTCAGCCGCCTCGACCGTCAGGAGGAGATGCTCTCCGCCATGCGCGGGACTGGCAGCGAAAAGCCGCAGGGTATCTCCATGTTGGAGGAGGACACGCTGGACAACCAGGACGTGTGCATGATGCTCCGCGTGAGCAAGCGCACCCTGCAACGCTACCGCAGCGAGGGGCTGCTCCCTTACCGGATGCACCGCCACAAGACCTATTACCGCAAGGCTGACGTGGAACTGTTCATCAGCACCCACATGCGGGAAATACTCCGTGACAGGACTCAGGATAAGGCGGGCAATGCCAATAGGAAATCAAACGACAAAAGAACGAACCGTAAAAATTAAACTGAAATGGAACAGAAAAAGAAAAACGAGAAAGACGTGCTGGTCGTCCGCGACGAGAAGACCGGCGAGGTCAGCGTGGTGGCCGGGCTGGACGGCAAGGGCTATCCCAAGACGGCGTCTGCCAAGGCGGAACACTCGCAGGAGTTCCTGCACTTCGACCGCCACGGCGATATGATAGACAATTTCTTCCGCAACTTCTACCGACAGTGCAAGGAGCCGACACGCTTCGGGTTCTACCGGGTGGCAGCAGACACGGTGGACGCGGTGCTCCCTGTCATCAAGGACCTTTTGAAAGACCCTGCGGCGAATGCCGAGATGCTCGCACCGCACAAGGTTGATACATCGGCATATAGGCAGGCTGCGGAACGGCAGGCAGTGGAGGCGAAAAGAGAAAATATTGAAAATAACAATGTGGAACAGAAAACAGACGAGAAAATGGAAGAATTGAAACAGGAACAGCAGCCGCAGGCAGCGGAAACGCAGGCGGCACAGGGACAGGAACCCACACAGGAAGGACAACCGCAGGCAAAGCAGGAGAAACCGAACCTGATTGCGGACGGCGACGTGGACTGGGAGAACCTGCGCAAATGTGGCATCGAAAAGGAAAACATCTCCGAAAAGGATATGAAAGCCCTGATGAACTACGGCAAGACGGGACTGGTCATGGTCAAGCCCGACTTCGGCGGCACCTCCTACGAGCTGCAAGCCCGCCTCTCGTTCAAGAAGTCGGACGACGGCAGCCTGAAGCTCACGCCACACTTCGTGCGTAACGAGCCTCGCCTCGACATCCCCCACAGGGGCTACACCTTTACCGACGAGGACAAACGCAAGCTGCGGCAGACAGGCAACCTCGGCAAGCTCATCAACTTCGCAGACGAGAAGACCGGGGAAATCAAGCCATCGTACATCAGCATCGACCGCCTGACTAACGAAGTGGTGGATATTCCGGCAAACAAGGTGCGCATCCCCAACAAGATAGGAAAGACTGTGCTCTCCAAGGCCGAGCAGGACATCCTCCGTGCCGGACTCGCCCTGCCAAAGGAAGTCACACTGTCCAATGGTCGCAAGTTCCAGGCCCTGTTGCAGGTGAACGCAGACAAGCGCGACGTGGAGTTTGTTCCCGGACAGCCGCGCCAAAGGCAGGAGCAGCGACAAGAGGACGGCAAGGAGCCAAAGCAGAAACAGGGCAAAACGGACAACCCCCAACAGGAAGAGGGCAATGCCGAGGGACAGACCCGCCAACGACGTTCGTGGACAAACGAGGACGGCACCATCCGCCCCATCAGCAAATGGAAGGATGACATCTTCTCCGACCAGCAGAAAGCGGACTACGTGGCAGGCAAGGCGGTGGTGCTTGCCAATGCGAAGGACGACCAGGGGCTGCCCTGCACGAAGTACCTCAAGTTCAGCTATGAGAAAGGACGCCCGCTGACCTACTCAGAGAACCCCGACCTGGCGCAGACCGTCGCCCCCTCCAACGAGAGCCGCACGCAGCTCGCCGTGAACAACGAGGGCAAGACCAACGAGGCGACAAAGCATCTTAAGGAGTCCTTGCAGAAGGGACAGACCGCCCCGAAAGATGCCACGCAGCAGAAGCAGCAGGCGAAAAAATCCAAAGGCATGAAAGTATGATTGCCGGCAATCAGCCACCACTAAATCCATCCGACAAATAAACTCATAAAAAGGCATCCGTGGCAGGGGGTATCTAAGTCGTATTCTTAGGCAGCCTTGGTCGTATTCTTAGACAGCCTAAGTCGTATTCTTAGGGTACCACCCTCCCGGATGCTGTTCAAGAAACCATAAAAACAAGACAGATTATGATTACAATACTGGCAGAAAAACCGAGCGTCGCCCGCGAATTGGCACGGATAGTCGGCGCATCGAAAAGAGAGGAAGGCTATTTCACCGGAAGCAAATACCACGTCACCTGGGCATTGGGACACCTGGTGCAGCCCGCCATGCCCGAACACTACGGCATCAAGGGTTTCCGGCAAGAAAGCCTGCCCGTCATTCCCGACGAGTTCACCCTAATCCCCCGGCAGGTAAAGAGCGACAAGGGGTACAAGGCAGACCCTGTGGCTGTAAAACAAATCAAGGTGATAACCCGCCTGTGGAACGAGAGCGAGGGCATCATCGTGGCGACCGACTGCGCCCGCGAAGGAGAACTGATATTCCGCTACCTGTATGCCTATACCGGCTGCGCCCTGCCGTTCCGCCGCCTGTGGATCAGCTCGCTCACCGACACCGCCATCCGCAAGGGGCTGAAGGAGCTGAGGGACGGCCACGAGTATGACCGCCTCTACCTCGCCGCCAAATCCCGCAGCGAAGCCGACTGGCTGGTGGGCATCAACGGCACGCAGGCATTGACCGTCGCCGCCGGGCGCGGCACCTATTCCGTAGGCCGTGTACAGACACCCACGCTGGCGATGGTGTGCAAGCGTTTTTGGGAGCACAAGCGTTTCACTCCCGAACCGGTACACCAACTCCATTTCTCTACCCCGTCGGCGAGCGTGAATGAGACTGTAAAGTTTGCCTCGGTGGAGAAATGGAAAGACAAGGAGGAAGTCGCCGCATTATATAATAAGGTGAAGGCACAAATGTGCGCCACGGTCGTGAAAGTCGAAAAGAAGGAAAAGGTGGAGAACCCTCCGCTCCTGTACGACCTGACCACGCTCCAGAAAGAAGCGAACACGAAGTACGGCTTCACGGCTGAACAGACGCTCGACCTCGTGCAGAAGCTCTATGAGGCGAAGCTCGTTACCTATCCGAGAACGTCGAGCCGCTACATCCCGGAAGACGTGTTCGCCGAGGTGCCCATGCTGTTCGACCGTCTGGCAGGTCATTCGTCCTTTGCAGACAAGATTGAAGCCCTGGGCGAACTGAACCGCCGCAGCGTGGACGCCTCGAAAGTGACCGACCACCATGCGCTGTTAGTGACCCCGAACCGCCCGCTGGCACTCTACAAGAACGAGCAAATCATCTATGACATGATAGCCGGGCGCATGGTGGAAGCGTTCTCCCCGGAGTGCGTCAAGGACACGACTACCGTCCGTGCGGAGAGCGGAAGCGTGGCGTTTGAAGCCAAAGGGTGCATCGTGCGCAAGGCAGGCTGGCGGTCAGTCTATGGCAATGAGAAGGAAGATGCCGTACTGCCCGACTGGAAGGAAGGCGGCACGCTGGCGATGGAGGCCTGCTCGATGAGTTCGGGCATGACCCGCCCGAAGCCGCTGCACACGGAAAGCTCGCTCTTGGCGGCGATGGAGACCGCCGGACGCGAGGGCATGGACGACGAGGAAGCGCGGCAGGCATTGAAGGATTGCGGCATCGGCACGCCCGCCACCCGTGCCGCCATCATCGAGACGCTGCTCAAAAGGGAATACATGGTGCGCGTGAAGAAGTCGCTCGTGCCCACCGAGAAAGGGCTTGCCCTGTATTCCATTGTTAAGAGCATGGACATCGCCGATGTGGAGCTGACCGGACGGTGGGAAGCGGAGCTGGCGAAAATAGAAAAAGGAGAAACGGCGCACGAGGCATTCATGAGGGACATTGAAGCCTATACACGAAAAATCACCACCGACCTGCTCGCCTCGGACAAGCTGTTCGGGCACAAGCCTTCGGGCTGCACCTGCCCCAAATGCGACAAGGGCACGATGCAGTTCTACGGCAAGGTGGTGCGCTGCGACAACCCCGACTGCGCCCTGCCCGTGTTCCGCCAGATAGCGGGCAGGACGCTCACCGATGAGGAAATGGACGATTTGCTCGCCAAAGGGAAAACCGGTGTGCTCAATGGTTTCAAAAGCAAACAGGGCAAGGCGTTCAGCGCGGCGGTCGCCTTCGATGCGGATTTCAACACGAAATTCATCTTTCCCGAAGCCAAAGGCACAAGAAAGAGTACAAACATGAAAGGAAGAAGAAAATAATGATTAATTTTGCCACTGATTCATGTCGTAATCTGTTTCAATTCGTTGATACTCGTTATTCACATGGATTTAGTGGCGGCACT
>ENA-OZQY01000529-OZQY01000529.1-human-gut-metagenome-genome-assembly--contig:-NODE-529-length-5232-cov-8.586054_pt1 | contig 5232 bp, 5 predicted proteins | sample MGYA00243781_ERZ653932 | MGnify/ENA primary metagenome ERZ653932 (study PRJEB26926, sample SAMN06164611) | human gut metagenome | biome: ENVO:00009003; feature: ENVO:2100002; material: ENVO:00002003... | reverse complement strand
CCTTGTGCAGCGACTTCATGATGAGGTGTACCAGCATCGGGCTTTCGCTGCCCAGTTCCTTCAGGTAGATTTCCTGCGCGTTGTTCGGTCGGTTCACCGTGCTGCCGTCGTGGATAAAGTCCTTCATTTCCACGTTCAGGATAAGCGGCTCATCGGCGTATTTCACATTAAATGTGTAAAATGACCCGTCCTCCGTGATGACGCTCATGTTCGTCTCGTTGCGGAAATTCTTGACCGTCGCCTTCACACGGATGACGTTCTCCGCACCGTCCGCCTTGCCCGCTATCAGGTTGGGCGAACCCAAGTCCACGTAGCGCACCGCCGCCGGAAACAGGATGTGGACGGTCTTGTCATACGTGACTTCCAAGCCGTGCGGCGGTATCATGCGGTCGAACATCAGCTTTTTCGTCAGACCGTGGTACAGGTCGCCGTCCTCCTCCGTCTGCGGATAGACGTCCTTCACCAGTTCCAGCCCGTCCTCCTTGGCGGTGGCAGTGCTGTCGTTCGTCACTCCCTGCGCGTAGCTCGCACAGGCGATGCCCATCAGCAGGGCAAACATTGTCATTACTTTCTTGATACTCATTTTACGTTGGATTTAGTGGTAAATAAAAATTAGTTTGTTGATTATTTTTTCTTTTTTTGCCTTTATGTTTTTGGACTGTTCATTCCTTTTCTTGGTAGAGCAATACCCTGTACCCTGACTTCAGATGTACCTTGACCGTGCGCATCCTTTTCGAGATGTACTGCGAGATGCCCTGTATCGCCCCTCGCCCCAAGTCGGAGGCGAGCTGCGCCCCCGCGTCGGTCGATATGTTGATGCTGCTTCCGAGCGAGCTGCCCATGTTCGCCCCGATTTCCTTTGCCGCGTCTATCTCCATCGAGCCGGGTATGAAGATGCCCGCCTGCCCGTCGCTGTCGTACACCTCCAGTTCTACCGGGATGATGCTTCCCCCGTGTTCCAGCGAGGTGATGCCGATGCCGAGCCTTTCGCCCTGCAACCGTGCCGCGCCCACAAGGAGCGTGTTCCGGGGGATGACGCGCCCCGACACGCGCATCGGCTCCAGCAGCCGGAGCTTCACCGTCTGCCCGTCCGTCAGCGTCTGGTCGCCCTGCACACAGGCGGCGATGGTGTTCTTCCCCGTCGTTTCCTCCGCACCGATGGCGGTGTGGAAGCCGTAGTTGCGTTCCCCCGAATAGTCCGCGATGAACGCCGAGTCTGTCATGGGCTGCGGCAGGGCGGACACCACCGTCCGCCTTACATCGCTTACGGGTTCTGCCTTCATGCTCTTTTCGCCTGTACTCACAGAACCTCCCGTTTCATCGGGCTGTGCGGCTTGTCCGGCATTGTTGTCATTCTGGTACTTCGCCGCCAGCTCATAGGACTTTTCCAACAGGGCGACCTGTTCCTCCATCGTGGAAGGCTTGCTATCCTGCGCCACCAGCATGGCTTCCAGTTCGTCGATGCGCTCCCGGAGTTCCTCCTTTTCCGTGTCCTCCTTCGGCGGCTCGTAGAACGTGCCCAGCGAGGTGTTCAGCCGTTGGTAGGCGGCAGCGGAAGTGCGGATGCCCGCCTGTCTTTCGTCCGCCGTTTCCCCGTCGGTCGTTTCCGTCCGTGTCAGGCGGTAATCGTCCGAAGTGTCGGCATCGTCCGTTGGCGTGTCACCGTCGCTGTCGTTCCAGAACGCGGAGAGGTCGCCCACCATGCCCCGGCGTTCCTTCCGCTTGTTTTCCAAATCCTGCTGCTCGTAGGCTTTCGCCTTGTCCCCGATGATTTTGGAGTCTTCGGGCATGGGCATGTCCGTGTTGAATCCCTGTCCCTGCCGTTCTTTCTCCTTGTCCTCGGAGGACGGCGCGAAGATGAGCCACATACACCCGGCGAACAGCAGCACCATCAGCGGATAGACCAGCATCTTCTGCCTTTGCTGACGCTGTTGTTCCGTCAGCGGCTTTTTCTCTTTTGTTCTTGATTCATTCTTCTGTTCTTTTGTTTCCATCATCAGTTCAATTAGCTTGTCAAAGTCTGATTTTTATACCTTTATTCTCTTTGCTTACCTGATTCTGTAAGCGAATGGGCATTTTATGCGTACCCAAAGAAGCCGGATGGAGCTTTGGTTTGTTTTTATCCGGAAACAACCTGTGTTCCAAGCGTTCCAATCCTATCCGGGACTGTTCTTTGATGATGCGGTTATGATGCCCTACCATATGCTTGGGATAAGTATCGTCTCCCATGTCACAACGGATAATGTAATCCATCAACGCATCGCTTATTTTTCCGAATGATTCCGCCAACCCATACTTGACCAACAGAGGTTTCGGAATTTTTGTCTGCCCGTCCCATCCCTTTTGAGAGAGTCCATGAAGCACCATCCGTTCCCGGTGCAGGGCTTTCCGATAGTCGTCCGGGAACTTGCCCTGCACTTTCTGCTCGTACAAATCGGAGGCACTGCGCATAATCCGTCCTTTTTCCTCCTGGATGGCCGCATCGATGGAGTCCGCCGACCAGTGATTGTCCGCACGCATTTCCTTGGCCCGTTCCCATTCGAGGTCCTCTATCTTTTGGTACATATCCATCAGACCATGCCTGATGGCGGTCAGGTCTCCCGGATATTCCCCATGCAGGGCAAGCCGCTTCAAGTAGTCGAGTTCCTCGTCCTTCATGCAATACCCTACCAGCTTATGGGCGGTAGCCACTTCTTCCGGATTGGGCAGAGGACATAGGGTATGGCTTTTACCCGTATGGGCACTACAAAGCAGCGTGTACATGGCATTCAGTTTTTGGGGAAGTGTTTCATTCCCCATTTTCAATCCGGACAACAACCAGACCTGCTGTTTGCCCCAATCGGTTTGTTGCAGTACATCCATAACCTTGTGCCAGCCGCTGCGTTCCGTCTGGTCCAGATTCCGGAAGAAACGGTAATCCCAGAGTATTTTTGCCTGCTCTTCCGTAATTGCCGGGCGATGCCCGTTCCTTACGATGGAATCGGCAATGGCATTGTAATCCAAGCGAAGCACCTGATGGCAGAACTTCAAGGTCGGTTTCCATCGGAATCCGGCATCCTGCAAGTTTTCCATCTTTTCCCATATCCAATCTGATAATTTCATTGTGGATTCAAATTTGAGTGATACACCTTATTATATATTTCTAACTTCTCGATGTGCCGTATCTCCAATGCCTCTTCCCCTTTGCCGAAGCCGATGATTGCGGCGGCAGTCATGTAGAGACAGAGCGAGGCGAACACGGCAAATGCCGCAAGGACTATCCTAAGCCGTGCTTTGGGCGGCAGGGCGTCCAGCCTATTGCGTAACCAACCTTTCAGCCCGGTGGTCCACTTTTCAATGAGATTTTTCATCTTTCCCATACGCATTATCTTTCAATCGTCCGGATGTCCTTGTTCTCCAATACCGTGAAGCCCTCGATGGTGAAGCCGTTTGGGTTGTCGTCCGAGCGGCTCGCGTTGAGCAGGCGGCAGGCGGTTACTAATGTCCGTTCCGTCACGTTGCTCTCGCGGATAATCATCTGACGGGCGTATGTCCGCGCCTCGTAGGGATAGCGGTCGAAATTGCACACCACGCTGTCCACCTGCAACACTTGGTTGATGTTCCCGGCGATGATGCGGTTGTAGAAGCCCTTTTCGGCGAAGTCGGCGTAATAGTTGTACGCGCTCTTGTCTGCCAAGAGCAGGGCGCGTTTCACGTTGTGCTCTATCGCGCTTTTCTCCGGCGAGAGGGTGAAAAACAGTTCGTGGAAGCGGCGCACGTGTTCCCTGGCTTCCGCCGGGCGGTTCTGCGACAGGTCCTGCGAGAGCGCGAGCATAAGACTCTTGCCTCCATCGAGGACGTATATCTTCTGCCGTTGCGCCTCGGCGAAGCGGAAGGCGCACACCACCGAGCAGACCACCACGAGGGCGCAGGCCGCCGTATAGACGATGCCGAACAGACGTATCTGCCGGAAACTCGTCTCGATGTTCTTGAGTGATTTGAATTCCATTTTCTTCTTTTCGTCTTTTAATTGTTCAATAATCCGTTTTTAAGGGTCGGGCAACTCACGGAAACGGATTGTCCGGAATGCCTATCTTCGGAACAGCTTTCCCGCCGTTCCCTTGATGAGCTTGCCCGCGCGGCCTGCCACGTTTCCTGCGGCGGCTCCCGCCACGCTGCCGCCCAAAGCCCCGGCGGTGTTGATGTTCTTGTTGTAGCTGCCTATGCCGCCACCTGCTTGGATGATCCAGCCTGCCACCGTCGGGATGGTGAAGTAGCCCACGATGCCGATGATGAGGAACACGATGTACACCCCGTTGCTCGCCTCCACCGAGAAGTTCGGGTCGGTCTGCATCGCTTGTATGTCGTTCTGCAACATCAGAATCTGTATCTTCGCCAGTATGGTGCTGAACAAATCCGACACGGGAAGCCACAGGTAAATCTGTATGTAGCGGCTGAACCACGCCGAGAGCGTCGAGTGGAAGCCGTCCCATACGGCAAAGGCGAAGGCTACCGGTCCCAGGATGCTCAGCACCACGAGGAAGAACGTCCTGAGCGTGTCGATGATGAGCGCGGCTGCGGCGAACATCAGTTCCAGCAGTTCCCGGAACCAGTCACGCACCGTCTTCTTGATGTTGTACGCCGCCCGGTCCATGTACATCCCCGTCATCGTCACCAAGTCCGAGGGCGACCAGCCCAGCTCGTCCAACTGGCGGTCAAATTCCTCATCACTGGCGAGGTAGGCGGTCTCCGGGTTGCGCATCATCGCCTCGTATTCCAGTTTGTCTTTCTGCTCCCGGTACTCGTTCATGTCGAAGGTCTGTTCTTCGAGGATGCCGTGTACGCCCTGCACGATGGGGCTTAACACGCTGTTCATCGTACCCAACACGATGGTCGGGAAGAACAGGATGCACAAACCGAGCGCAAACGGGCGGAGCAGCGGGTACACGTCTATCGCCTCGGCGCGGGCGAGCGACTGCCACACGCGCACCGCCACGTAGAACAACGCGCCCAGCCCGGCAAGCCCTTTCGCCACGCCCGTCATGTCCGCGCACAGCGGCATCATCTCGTCGTAGAGCGAAAGGAGTATCTGGTGAAGGTTGTCGAACTCTCCCATAACTTACCAGTATTTTTCGTTGGGGTTTCCGTAGAGTCCTATCACCCGGTCCATGTCGTTCTTCTTCCTTGCCCGGAGGTAGGACACCGATATGGTCTTGTTCGTGTAGTAGCGCACGAGGTTGCGGTAGTTCATCA
>ENA-OZQY01000469-OZQY01000469.1-human-gut-metagenome-genome-assembly--contig:-NODE-469-length-5649-cov-11.559528_pt1 | contig 5649 bp, 7 predicted proteins | sample MGYA00243781_ERZ653932 | MGnify/ENA primary metagenome ERZ653932 (study PRJEB26926, sample SAMN06164611) | human gut metagenome | biome: ENVO:00009003; feature: ENVO:2100002; material: ENVO:00002003... | reverse complement strand
GAGGTATTTTTGCTTAAATTAATTCAATGCAACATGGAGAAGATAGAATTAACCGATTTGCAAAAGCAGCTTATTCAAAAGCAGCTAAATGAAAAGTACGATCCGTTTATGGCTACGGAAGAAGAACAAGAAGCCTTCAATGACGTAATAGACAAAGCCGAAGCATTATCGGATGAACTGGACGCTGTAGATGATTACATAGACAACTACAACGGTGATATGATAGCCTGGTTTTGGGCAAAGTACCAAGATCAGGAACAAAAGGAACAATGATAAATTAACCAGGTAAAGAATTAATCAGGTGGGAGTTCCTATCTGATTTTTTCTTTCCTTAATCGGTGTATATGTACGCCAAAAACAACGAATAAACAACGGAATGGCACTCTTTGAGAAAGGCAATAACATAGGGAATAGATTCACAAGCGAAAACCAACCAAAGAAAAATGGTCGGAAGCCCTCAATGTATAAACAGCTCAAAGAGCTTACAGGTAAAAAAGTAGATTATGAGCTGAGCAAAGAGGACTATTATAAAACAATTCGGTTTCTTCTTGAACGCTCCAAAGGAGAGCTAAATAAAATCATGGCTGACGCAAACAGAGAAGATAGCACTACTCCTATTTGGGTGTGCAATATTATCAGTGCAATCTTCACAGATATTCGCTTTGGTCGGACTTCAACGGTTGAAATGATATTCGATAGAATTTTTGGCAAAGCAGCCCAACCGATAGAAGGGGATATAAACGCTAATGTGTCTGGAGGACTGGAGCCGGATCTATCCAAACTTTCAACCGAAGATCTTTTGGTTTATCATGGACTATTAGAAAAGATGAATGGCAAAAAATAAAAACATACAAATACCAATGGCTCTTGCAGTCAAAATAGAGCTGTTTAAACGTACAGAAGGGTACGCAGCTAATGTACGTGCGATTTATCAAAACTACTTACTCCAGATTATTAACCTGGTAAAAGGTACGGAGTTGGAAGAAGGTAAACCGTTCTCTTTCTCCGAATATGGCTATAGTGATGAGGCTACAGCCATATTTAGAGAAATGTACAGCCGTTTGTATCAAGAAATAAGGAATGACGTGCAAAATGAATGGTTGCTTTCCAACCAACATAACGATGAGCTGGTAAAAAGTGTGTTCGGTGAAAACTCTATCAATGATAACCACTTTGCCCGATTCTTTAAGCGCAATATGGAGGCTATGGACGCTTTCTTTGCTCGGAAAACTGGAGAAGATGGGCTAAGCCTATCGCAAAAGGTATGGAGGTACACAGGACAATTTAAAGAAGAGCTTGAAAACTGCTTGGATTTGGCTATAGGAGAGGGTACAGGAGCCAACAAGTTAGCTTCCAAAATACAGACCTACCTACAAGATCCTGATCGCTTTTACAGAAGATTCAGAATAAAGGTCGGTGAGGATGAAAACGGAAATACTGTGTATGGTCGTGTATGGAAACGTAGGGTATATGACAAAGAAACCGAAAGTTATAAATGGGTAGATGATAACCCAAAGAAATATCATCTTGGACGTGGTGTATATAGATCTTCATACCGTAATGCCCAACGTTTGGCACGTACAGAAACCAATATAGCCTACAGAACTGCTGATTTTGAACGATGGGGGCAATTAGATTTTATAATTGGCTATGAAATCAAGCTGTCAAACAACCACCCATGCCATGATATTTGCGATGAGCTTGCTGGCAAATATCCCAAAACGTTTAAATGGACTGGTTGGCATCCAAATTGTCGGTGCTACATGATTCCTATTTTAGCTGGTGAAGATGATATAGAGGATATGCTTAACAAGATCCTGGCTGGAGAAGATGAAGAAATAAGCAAGAAAGGGCAAATAACGGAGTTTCCAGATGAATTTGTGCAATGGGTAAAGGATAACGAAGATCGCATGAATGAAGCCAAAACAAAAGGCACTCTACCCTATTTCGTCAAGGATAACTATACGGATATAGAAGAAATCTTGCATCCTCTCACACCTGAGCAAAAACACTACAAAGGGCTGGTTGCTCAATATGGGGAAGAAAACGTACAAAAGCTATATGAGGCTTTCGATTCTTTCAAAGCCAAAATCTCTACTGGTGATTTGGAGTACCAAATCAAGAAGCTAAAGTTTGAGGCTAATTGGGTTGAGGAAAAGAATAAATTCCCGACTTCTCCCGAAATGGTGAAAATGCTTAAAAAAGAGCTGGCTATAGTTGAGGCAAAATTTCAATACCAGCAAGCCGTAAATGCTGCCAAGCCTATTTTGAACTATAAAAGCAAGAGTAAACCGTTAAATTCGATTCTGGCAGAACTGAATGAGGCTATAGCCAATGAAGCAACTGCAAATGAGATACAAGCCTTGACAGCAAAAGCGACTGCCAAAATACAAGAGATAGAAAAGGCTCGGCTCGCAAAGCTGGTTAAACAAGGTGCGGACGGATCTACTTTGGATCTTTACGCAACAGAAAAAGAAAAGCTGGAAATAGCAAGGCTCCAATCTGAATATGATAAGGCTATGGATCTATACGGCAGTCAGTGGAATAGTGAAGTAAGTGCTTGTTATGTCCGGCTTGCTGATTATAAAAAGGAGTTGGCTTTAAAGTATGTATCAAAACAAGGCAAGTTGGTTAAACTGAATGGAGAAACTGAGGAACTGGCAAAAAAAGCACTGGAAGAGTATATAAATGCGCCAGTTAATCATAGTGCTAATAACGCCATCGGTGGACGTTGGCAGAACTATAGTAGTGAAGCTGGAGCAATGGAGCGTTATAGCAAAAAAACGGGTATATCCGTAGATGAACTTGCTTTGATAAACCGCTATACATACGGCTCCAAGTGGTGTAATAATTACGGTTATGGTATTGTAGATCCGTACTTTGGCAAAATACAAGATTATGGGGGATTATGCCAAAAATATTATCCGGCTTGTAATGCTGCCTTAGAAAAAATGCCTCGCTATAATGGTACCGTATTCTCTGGTATCAGCTTTGACGCTATGAAGCTGGATAAGTATATTCAAGAAATGAAAGCGTGTCTATCATCCGGGCAACCCTATGTAAACAAAGCCTTCATGTCCTCTACTACCAATATTGATAGAACTGCTATCTTTGGAGATAACCTAATGCTGGTTATCAAAAGTAAGAAGGGTGTAGATGTAAAAGCCATTTCCCATTATGCCAGTGAAGATGAAATTGTGTTTCGTGCCGGATCCCGTTTTAAGGTGCTGAATGTTTATCAGGAAGAAACACGAAAATACGGCTTTGGAAAAGGCTGGGTAGTTGAGCTGGAAGAGATATAAGAAAGAGCCATTACCAACGCTGGCAATGGCTCTGAGCTGCCCTAAAGCAGCTATTATCAGCTCTCAACAGATAATCTAATTTTCCCAATTTCTCCAATCTATACGCCCATATTGAGTATAATTGATCGGTATAACAACAGTTAAGGTTTGAGGGTTATATCTACTTTTAAGTTCGTACATTTGAGTAGTATATTTATTCCAGAAATCACGTCTATAACCTCTCTCGTAATAAAAAGCAACTACAAAATACTTACCTACTGGTAACGTTATCTCTTTAGTTTCATCTTTGGAAGATTCAACTTCATATATTGGGGAAATCGTAGAACCGTCTTTCAATAACAAACGGCTTTCATCTATCAACATGGTATATATAGGATCTTCTTGTAGCTTGGTGTATTGGTAATAAGAATCAAAACCAGTATTAAATGTTTTTCCGTCAAAAGTTGAGGCTTTATCTGGATCGAAAAAGAGAAAACGGATAATATTAGTTTGTTTATCCGCATACTCTGAACTGGAAGTTGTTGTGTAGCCGTTTATCCATACTTCTTGCTGAGTTTTATTAGAATAATCATCCTCTTTAGTGGAACAACCAACTACCAGAATAGCCAGGCAAAGAAATACTACATTTTTCATATCATGCAATTTATAGGTTAATAATCCATTAAAAATGGCTACCCATAAACCCACAAAAAAAACGTGGGCTTACTCTGCACGATCAAGAGGGACGACCAAGTACCCAACAGCCCATACAAGAGTAATGCCCACGCCATAGCGCAGGCATTAGCACATTGTTTCTGAGGGCTGTTTGAAATTTTGGTCGTTTTCTTGATCCTCGCAACAATAGCCAATGCTATATTAGTTCATATTTTATTTCTAACTGCAAATATAGTGCTATTTATGAGAAAATTAATCCGTTTATGTTATTAATTTAGGCACGACACAAAAAAGAGGAAGGCTTTACACCTCCCTCTTACCTGTTTCAAACGATTTTTCCCAGTTGGTTGTATCTCCTTCTGGATTCGGGCTTTTACCTGGTAAATGCTCTGATAATAGTTGCTCTTTCCATTCCTTGTACGCTTCATCTAAAGGCTTTTTTGTGTCGCAAGCATCCAAGTAGGAATAATGAAACTCCTTCTCATACTCCCAAAAAGAAGCTGCCAAAGGGTGAAAAGTATCACTTTTATACGGATTCTCTTTTTCTCCTTTGTACCAATGGTAATTTGAATAATCTTCCGTTATGCCAGAAAAAAATCCGGCTTTGTTCCAGTTATCAGCCATCTTATTTATTGTTTAAGTTATGATAGAAGTTACCTATAACATCAAGCATATCAGTAGGCAACAAATTGAATACATGATCTACTATTTCTTTAGGGATCTCATAGATAGCTGCTGCCATAGATCCTACAATAGCACCGATAGTATCGCTATCACCTCCCCACGAAATAGCCTTCCTTATTGCATCCTCAAAAGAATTACTGGAAATGATAATTTTCAAGCAAATAGGTACAGTTCCCTGGCAAGTTTCATCAAATACCCCAGCGTAATAGTTTCCGATCATAAACATAGGATAGTACGTTTGCATTTCGTTTTCAAGCCCGGATAGGTTTTTGGTAGTGCGCAAATAGTAAATAGCGTGCGCAATCGCTACAGTTCCTTTTATGCCTTCCGGGTGGTTATGGGTTACGATAGCGGTTTCTTCCGCTTCTTTCTTCACTCTATATAAGTCGTCAAAGAACCAAGCTACGGGGCTAACCCTCATTGCAGAACCGTTACCGAAGCTATTATATGGTTGTGGTGTATCTGAGGCTATCCAACGTGCAAAGCTGTTTCCGTATGCTCCTTTAGGGTTTGGATATTTTCTACACCATTTCAGTAACGTATCTTCGTAGTGTTCCCCATTGTTGATAGCGTCCGCAATAGCAATAGTACAAATCGTATCATCTGTAAAAGTGCTTTCTTCCGTAAACAACTCAAAGTTATAATTATCCGTATTGTTAAACTCAAATCGTGAGCCTACAATATCGCCTATAATTGCTCCTAACATATTATACCTCCTTTTCTTTTCTGATACCCCTATTTGATTGTTTTGTATGGAGTGTGCCATATCGTATAATGGCTTTTCTACCCTTATGTTCGTCATTCCTTAGAACATTCCAAAGGGTTTCTTTCGAGCATCCTACTACTTCGGTGGGCAACAGCTCATATATAGCGGTAATGCTGCCAAAGTAGTAGTGACGTTTGCCCTTGTATGGCTCTTTCAATTCTACATGAATGACCTTTCTTTGCTGTTTCATTACTACTGTCTCTTATACACATCTCCGAGCCCACGAGACGGAGCTACATCTCG
>ENA-OZQY01000381-OZQY01000381.1-human-gut-metagenome-genome-assembly--contig:-NODE-381-length-6446-cov-7.257393_pt1 | contig 6446 bp, 5 predicted proteins | sample MGYA00243781_ERZ653932 | MGnify/ENA primary metagenome ERZ653932 (study PRJEB26926, sample SAMN06164611) | human gut metagenome | biome: ENVO:00009003; feature: ENVO:2100002; material: ENVO:00002003... | reverse complement strand
CTCGACTAGTCGTCGGCAGCGTCAGATGTGTATAAGAGACAGATGTATAATAAATAAGGAGTGTTTATTATGAAAAAGAAGCTTTACAGAAGCAGTACAGACAAAATGATTTGCGGAGTTTTAGCCGGCTTTGCCGAGTATATAGATGTAGACCCGACAATAGTCCGCCTTGTTTATACGGCACTGACCTTATTCACCGCAGGCTTCCCCGGAATACTGTTTTACATCATCTGCGCCATTGTAATTCCGCAGAAGCCGTTTGACGTCGAGCCGTAATTCGAGCGACTGTTACAGAAACCCGTATTTAAACCGAATAAAAAAATATTTTCGCTCCCATTTAGCGACGGTTATTTCACCGCGCCTCGGATATAATCTCTTAAAGTGCGTATTTTATGCAGATTATAACAAGGCGTGGTGATTTTTTTGAAAAATTCCGATTTTACCGGACAGGCTGTTTTGCGAAGGGTACACGACCTCCCCGAGCCCGTGCGGGCGGTGCTTCGGCACGTGGCATATTTTATATGCGGTATGCTGTTTGCTTCGGCGAGCAATTTGTCGGCGGTATCGCCGTTCGGCGTGGCTTTTTGCGCGGCGGCCGAAAATAAGTACATACTCTCGGCAGGTCTCGGCGCGGCGGCAGGTTATATCCTGACCCAGGACAGCATATCGTCGCTTCGACTGATAGCGGCGAGCGTGTGTGCCGGAGTTCTCGCACGCGTTATGAGAGAATTTGAAAAGGTGCGAAACGGCAGGCTGCTGCCGTCGTGCATTGCGTTTCTCTCTTGCTTTTTGTCGGGAATGGCGGTGCTTTTTGCAAACGGGCTGACGGGTGAGACGTTTCTTTTGTATCTCGGAGAGGGTGTAACGGCCTTTGCCGCGGCATATTTCTTTTCGACTGCGCAATATGTTCTTGAAAACGGCAAGCCCGTGCGCGGCGTAACTCTTGAGGAGGCGTCGGCGGTTTTGGGCTCCGGATTTCTTATTATGTGCTCGCTGTCGGGTCTTACCGTGCTTGAGGTCTCCCCTGCGAGAATGATAATGGTATTCGGCGTGCTTTTTTTCGCCGCGATTTATAAGGAGGCCGGCGGTGCGGTAGGCGGAATGCTTGCGTTTTTACTTATTGCGATAAGCTCCGATACGGGAGCCGTTTCGGCTTCGTTTGCCGTAGGCGGCCTTCTTGCAGGCGCATTTTCGCGCCTCGGCAGAAGAGCTGTACCGCCTGCGTTTTTCGCGTCGTTCCTCACCGCATATATGTTTTCGGGCGGCGGCAGCGAAAAGTATTTTTTGATTATAGAGGCCGCTTTGCCGTGCGCGGTGTTTATGTTTTTGCCGAACAGCCTGTTTATAAAGGCGGAGGGTTTTCTTTTGCCGAAGGACTCGGCGGCGAACGCGTCGGCGGAAAACGGTGAGGTAAGGCGCAGAATACATGCGGCGAGAACTGCCGTAGACGATATTGAACGCTCCGTGAGCGCGGTTTCGAAAAGACTTTCCGAAATGGAGAGCTGCGCCGGCGAAAAGCTGATGCTTGAGGTTCAAAGCTCGGTTTGCTGCGGATGCGGCAGATATGATTTTTGTTGGGAGCAAAATTTCAAAGAAACAAGGAACGCACTTGACGAGATGTATGAAACGCTGAAAAAAGGCGGAGTTATGTCGCGCGATAAGCTCCCGTCGCCGTTTTCGAGCAGATGTATACGGCAGACCTCTTTTGCCGAAACATATTCAAGGCTGTTTTTCGGCGTCGTCTTTTCGGAGGCGGCAGATAAAAAAACAGACGAGGTGCGGCTTGTCACGGCCGACCAGTTCGGCGGCATAAGCGATATGCTGCGCGATCTCGAAAACGAGTTTAACGGCGATGTAAGCTTTGATACGAAAACGGCGGAGCGGATAAGGAAAAAGGTCAGGGACAGATTTTGCTGCGATACCGACTTCGTATCGTGTTTAAGAGACAAAAACGGCAGAATGTTTTGCGAAATCACCTTTTCAAAGGTGCCGTCCTCCCTTAATATAGGCGAGCTGCGTGACGCAGTCGGCGAAACGTGCGACAGAGAATTTGAGCTGCCCGTGATAAAGGGCGACAGAAGCGTAAGGCTGTGCGAAAAGACGGCGTATTCGGTAGAGAGCGCGTGCTCACAGATACCGGCTGACAATGAAAAGCTCTGCGGCGACACATTTGAGAGCTTTTACGACGGCAGGGGAAATTACGTTGTGATTCTCTCGGACGGTATGGGCACGGGTCCGCGTGCGGCACTCGATTCGGCTATGGCATCGGGTCTTATGGCAAGGCTTGTCAAGGCGGGCTTCGGGTTTCAGAGTGCCTTAAGGCTTGTGAATTCCTCACTCCTTTTAAAGTCTCGCGACGAGTCTCTCGCAACGCTCGATATAGTAAAAATAGACCTGTATACCGGCAAGGCGGTCTTTTATAAGGCGGGAGCGGCACCGTCTGTGATTCGCCGTCAAAACGGCAAGCTGCTCGAAATAAAAAAGGCGGCTCTGCCTGCCGGAATACTTCGCGACGCGACGTTTTCCTCATGCGAGGGACAGCTTGAAAACGGCGATACGGTGATTATAGCGTCCGACGGTGCGTACGAATACGCGCACAACGCGGTAAAGGAGGAGCTGCAAAGCGGTGGCGCAAAAAGAGCGAGTACCAAGGCGAAGAATATCAGCCTGCGCGCAAAAAAGGCAAAGGGCAAGGCTCGCTGCGACGATATAACCGTGATTGCTCTCAACATAAGCGGCCGAGCGAGAAGAGAGCAAAAAATTTAAATGTCGAATTGACTGAGTTCCATAAGGCGGTTTTGCTTCAAAATAACATCTTTTTGCACAATAATGCGTTAATCCCTCGGACATGCGTCGGCATTATCCGAGGGGTTCGCCTTTTTCTGCCGTTTCCCTTATGAACACTCGACCCTCGTCTCTTTTTTGTATTCACGCCGAATTTTAAAGCGCGGCGAAATCCCGCTTACGGCAAATCATACGCCGCAAAGTGCGACTTCTGTAACTTTTTTGTGAAATTGTAAGTAAAAAATCAAATAATTCATTGACATTTAAGTATTTTTACGGTAAATTATTAGGTGTATTTGACTATCCGGATAAAGATAGTCTCGTAACAGTCAGAAAGGGGATTAGAATTAATGGCTAAAAAAGAAAAAGTCACGTTAACTCCCGAAGAAATCGAAGCTAAAAAAGCTCGCAAAAAGGAAAAGAGAATTATATTCGGAAAAACCTTTGAAAGAGCGATAGTTTGGCTGCTTGCAGTGGTGCTTGTTTACAGCGTAACCTATATTTCGCTTAACAATAAGGGCGTCGCAGCGGTTTCGGCAACTCCCGCACAGAGCGGCTCGCAGAATGCCGGCGGCAGCGCGTCCAAATCCGATTGGGATACAAGCGCAAACGGCAGCGGTTCTTCGCAGTCGGGTTCTCAGAGCAGCACCTCGGGTGACAATGCTTCCGGAGGAAATGCGGCGGCAGCAACAGGCGTGGACGCAGCGGCAGCAGCCGAGGCTATAAACGCAGCTACCGCAAAGGCGGTTGCGGCAGGCTATCACTGGACGAGATCCGCTCAGTACACACAGCCTATAGATGTCGGTAGTGCTACAAGTGGTCTTAACACTCTCATCAAAGGTATTGACTCCGAGGCGTCTCTTGACTCCGTTGTAGGCGGCTTCATCGGTATCGGCGACAAGGAAATGGATATCGAAAAGGGCGGCAGCGCAGCCGAGCAGATTGACTATCACGGCGAGAATTACGCTCTTCAGGCAACCGCTCTTCAGGCAAGCGACCTTAAAAACCTTAAGGTTGACGGAAACACCTACACCTTTGAGGTTGAAAACGCAACTTCACCTCAAACGGATAAATCGACCGCTATGTCAAGACTTACAAACGACATTCTCACTCAGAGCATGGTTGACAGCGAAATCAAGAATTTTATAAGCGCGGCAAAGATAAACTCCGCAACAATTGAATACACCAACATCAAGGCAACCGTAGTTATCGAGGACGGCAACCTTAAGGAATTCAAGTATTCCTATGACGGCAACGTAGCTGAGCTCAATATCAAGGTATCGTTCATCAGCGTAAGCGGTAAGGGCGCAATGCACGTTGATGGTGCTTACACCAACTTCGTTTATTGATAAGAATTCGGTATTTACCGAATGATGAAAAATAAAATCACTTCTTTATAAATGAAAGGGAGAGAAATCAATGGCTAAAAAACAAAAGGTTGAACTTACCCCCGAAGAAAAGGCAGCTAAAAAGCTCAGACATTCAAACGGTTGGGTACGTTTCTGGGCAATAGTAGTGGCTCTTGCTCTTACGGCAGGCATTTACGGACTTGCAAGCAAAACCGCAAGCAAGGAGTCGGCAGCAACGGGTACGGTAGCTACTTCGGGCTCATCAACAGGCTCATCAAGCTCTTCGTCGGGCTCTTCATCGGGTTCTTCATCGAGCTCTTCATCGGGCGCTTCCGCTTCTTCTTCGAGCGGCGCGTCGGCTTCTGCCGGTGACACCAGCGGTGCGGCAGCGGCAGCTTCATCAGGCGTAGACGCAGCAGCGGCAGCCGAGGCTATAAATGCAGCTACCGCTAAGGCAGTTGCGGCAGGCTATCACTGGACAAGATCCGCTCAGTACACTCAGCCTGTTGACGTCGGTAGTGCTACAAGTGGTCTTAACACTCTCATCAAAGGTATTGACCCCGAGGCGTCTCTTGACTCCGTTGTAGGCGGATTCATCGGTATCGGCGACAAGGAAATGGATATCGAAAAGGGCGGCAGCGCAGCCGAGCAGATTGACTATCACGGCGAGAATTACGCTCTTCAGGCAACCGCTCTTCAGGCAAGCGACCTTAAAAACCTTAAGGTTGACGGAAACACCTACACCTTTGAGGTTGAAAACGCAACTTCACCTCAAACGGATAAATCGACCGCTATGTCAAGACTTACAAACGACATTCTCACTCAGAGCATGGTTGACAGCGAAATCAAGAATTTTATAAGCGCGGCAAAGATAAACTCCGCAACAATTGAATACACCAACATCAAGGCAACCGTAGTTATCGAGGACGGCAACCTTAAGGAATTCAAGTATTCCTATGACGGCAACGTAGCTGAGCTCAATATCAAGGTATCGTTCATCAGCGTAAGCGGTAAGGGCGCAATGCACGTTGATGGTGCTTACACCAACTTCGTTTATTGATAAACGCACTCCCTTAACCGAATAAAAAACAAAGAGCTGTAAATTTAATTTACAGCTCTTTTTGTATGGCATCGGCCGAATTTTCAAACGGCAAACACATTTTGCTTTTACGGATTTACCACGTTTATCGGCTTGCCCGAAACAAACGCCTCGATGTTGCTTTTGAATATTCCCATAAGTCTCTCGCGCGTTTCAAATGCCGCCCACGCTATGTGCGGCGTGATAAAGCAGTTTTTCGCCGTGAGCAACGGATTGTCTTTTGCCGGCGGCTCGGTTGACAGCACATCCACTCCCGCGCCTGCGATTTTTCCCGAATTCAGCGCGTCGGCAAGAGCGTTTTCATCAACAACCGGTCCGCGTGAGGTGTTTATGATAAACGCTGTTTTTTTGCACTTGCTCAGAAAATCGGCGTTTACGGTTTTTTCCGTCTCTTTTGTGAGAGGACAATGGAACGTAATAATATCGGCGTTTTCCGCAAGATCATCGAGGTTCTTTGCCCATCTGAAATTCTTGCGCGCGCTCTGATCGGTAACGTGACCCGACAGTGCTATGATGTTCATTTTATAAGCCTCGGCTATGTCGGCTACGGCTCCGCCGATTTTTCCGAAGCCGACTATGCCTATCGTTTTGCCGGGAAGCTCGGTAAGCGGCTTTTTCCAAAAGCAAAAGTCGGGGCAATTTGACCATTCGCCGTTTTTTACCGCGTCCGAATGCAGGGCAACGCCTACGGCAAGCTCCGAAATAAATGCAAATACGAGCTGCGCCACGCCCATGGTGGAATAAGCCGGTATATTTGAAACCGGTATGCCTTTTTCCTTGAGATACGCGCAGTCCACCACGTTGTAGCCCGTCGACAGGAGCGCGACGAATTTCACGTTTTGCATTTTGTCTATCTCGGCTCTTGTGAGCGGAGTTTTATTTGTTACGACTATGTCTGCGTCGTGTGTTCGTTCAACGATTTTTTCGCGCGGTGTGCGGTCGAAAATCTCGACCTCGCCGTATTTTTTCAGAAAATCCCAGCTCAAATCGCCCGGATTTGTCGTCTTGCCGTCAAGAATAACTGTCTTCATATAAAAAACCGCCTTTCGGTAAAGCTTTGCTTTTGAGTTAATTGTAACACAACCTAAAAGGAATTTACACCTAAAAGGCAAAAATTACTTCATATTTTCATATTTTGTTTGACCTTACCAATAATATGATATAAAATCTGTCTCTTATACACATCTCCGAGCCCACGAGACGGAGCTACATCT
>ENA-OZQY01000355-OZQY01000355.1-human-gut-metagenome-genome-assembly--contig:-NODE-355-length-6892-cov-4.562089_pt1 | contig 6892 bp, 7 predicted proteins | sample MGYA00243781_ERZ653932 | MGnify/ENA primary metagenome ERZ653932 (study PRJEB26926, sample SAMN06164611) | human gut metagenome | biome: ENVO:00009003; feature: ENVO:2100002; material: ENVO:00002003... | reverse complement strand
ATGTAGCTCCGTCTCGTGGGCTCGGAGATGTGTATAAGAGACAGATATAATCCCGATAAAAAAACCGTTGAAAAAAGAACGGTTGAGCTCGGTGTGTTCTCCGATGACGATTATGAAGTGAAATCCGGTCTTTCCGAGGGCGAAATGGTTGTTATGAATCCGAAAGCGGCTCTCACGGACGGAACAAAAATAGCGGTTAAGGGTTAATTTAGGCTGAAAAGGCAGGTGGCTCCGAATTGAATATAAAAGAAAACATAAGGATCGCCATTTTCAGCATTAAGTCGAACCTTATGCGCTCGCTTCTTACAATGCTCGGCATTATAATCGGCGTAGCTTCGGTAATAGCTGTAATAACTGTCGGCAACGGCGGCAGAGATTATATCGTGGGTATGATTCGTGATATGGGCTCAAGTGCCATAAGCATTACCGTCAATGCTGCAAATTCCGATATCTCAAATTCCGACTATATTACGGACGACGATATAAACGCCATTAAATCTCTCGATAATGTTCAGTACGTATCACCGATGGTAATGACCCTTGGCTCACTTTCGGTGGACGCCAACGACAAAAACGCCATAGGCTTTATAGTCGGAGGCAACAGCGATTTAAGATATGTTATGAACGGCGACTGCATATATGGCAGATACTTCAATAAAACCGAGGTTGAGGCCGGCAGAAGCGTGTGTATAATCGATTCAACAAGTGCTATGCAGCTTTTCGGCAAGAAAGATGTTGTCGGCGAATTTGTTTCCTTTAATTATAACGACGTATCCGTGAGCTTTAAGATTATCGGAGTTACCGATATGATGAGCTCGTTCGGCGGCGACAGCGAAAAGATGCTGGAAAATATGAATTCTCTTACCGGCGGTGCAACGGTGACGAGTGCCATGATAATGGTTCCGTCTACCGTAGCCACTCAAATAATGGGCGGCGAGGCTCGATACGATACCGTTTATATTATGGCAAAGGATGAAAACGATCTTGAAAGTGCCGGCAATGCGGCGGCAAACCGTATAAAGGCAAGACATAACAACATGGACCGCGATTGCTATACCGTAACCAATATGGCAACCTATATTGACCTTTTAGATACGGTCATAAACGTATTTACCATATTCATAGCGGCGGTCAGCGCAATATCTCTCGTAGTCGGCGGAATAGGCGTTATGAATATTATGCTCGTCTCCATAACGGAGCGAACGCGCGAAATAGGCATACGAAAGGCTCTCGGAGCCAAAACGTCCACGATATTGTTCCAGTTCCTCACGGAGTCCATAATTCTGTGCCTCATAGGCGGACTTATAGGGCTTTTGCTGGGTGTTTCGGGAGCGGCACTGGTTTCGAAAATTATGAACGTTCCGCTTGAGGTGAAATTCTCGACAATTGCGCTTGCCATAGGATTTTCAACGGCGATAGGTGTGATATTCGGCGTTTATCCCGCAAAGCGAGCCGCAAAAATGCCGCCTATCGAGGCACTTCGAAGAGACTGATTTTTTTTAACGGAGTTGTGGGCAGAGACGGCCCACAGCCCCGTTTTTTTGTTTGTACTTAAAAATTGTCTCTCGATGGGTCATATCCTGCAAAACGGTATTGTATATTTATTTTTGTCTAAAACTTCGCGACAAGATCGTTACTTTACATTTTTGAGAGCGTAAAATCCGCTTAAAACCAAAGTTTTTAACATTATGAACACGGTTTTGAACATTTTGATTGTCAAAAACTTCCGTGGCATAATATGTCAAAACTGTATAATTGTATTGTTCAAGATAAATTTATTGCATATTTTTTTGAATTACAAGGTTCGCTGTCCGTCATTTTTCGACAATTGCAGACCGATTTTTGAATAATGTTGTGTTTTGCGGCAGCTTTTGATATAATATAATAAGCAAATGATAAAAGGAGTGTATTACCGTGGGACTTACCGTTACGGGGTTTACCGTTCTTTGGTCGGTGCTTCTTATACTGTTTATAATTGCAGAGGCGATAACCGTTCAGCTTGTTTCCATTTGGTTTGCTATAGGCTCTCTTGTCGCGCTTATTGCCAATTTTTGCGGTGCAAATATACTTGTGCAGGCGGCACTTTTTGTCGGTGTATCGTTTGCGGCCCTTTTGCTGACAAGACCGCTCGTGAAAAAGTTCTCTACTCCTAAAATACAGCGTACAAATATTGACCGTATCATAGGCGAAAGGGCGATAGTCACGGAGGAGATAGACAATCTTCGTGCCATAGGCGTCGTAAAAGCCGACGGAAAATCGTGGAGTGCTCGTTCTGCTGACGGAAGCATTATACCGGCGGGAAGCGTCGTCGAGGTGCAAAAAATCGACGGTGTTAAGCTGATAGTCGGTTTAATACAGAATAAATAAAAGAAAGAGGTATTTTATTATGGCATGGCTTTACGTTATTTTGGCGATAATTGTAATTGCATTGGTTATCGTTATAGCAAATCTTAAAATTGTTCCGCAGTCAAAAGCATATGTTATCGAGCGACTCGGTGCATATCTTACGACGTGGCAGACCGGATTTCACGTTAAAATCCCGTTCTTTGAGAGAATAGCCAAGGTTGTCTCATTAAAAGAGCAGGTCGTTGATTTCGCACCGCAGCCCGTTATCACCAAGGATAACGTAACTATGCAGATAGATACGGTTGTGTTCTTTCAGATAACCGACCCCAAGCTTTACACATACGGTGTTGAACATCCGATTTCTGCTATTGAAAATCTCTCGGCAACCACACTTCGTAATATCATAGGCGAGATGGAGCTTGACGCAACGCTTACATCGCGTGATACCATAAATGCAAAAATACGTGTTATTCTTGACGAAGCAACCGACCCATGGGGCATTAAGGTTAACCGCGTCGAGCTTAAAAACATCATCCCGCCGCGTGAGATTCAGGATGCCATGGAAAAGCAGATGAAGGCAGAGCGTCATCGCCGTGAGGCAATTCTTACGGCAGAGGGTGAGAAGGCAAGTAAAATACTTGTGGCAGAGGGTCACAAGGAGTCTCAGATACTCAACGCCGAGGCAGAAAAACAGGCGGCAATTCTTCACGCCGAAGCTGTTAAAGAAGCTAAAATACGTGAGGCGGAGGGCGAAGCCGAGGCTATACTCGCCGTCCAAAAGGCAAATGCGAAGGCCATTGAGCTTATAAACGAGGCTGCTCCGAGCGACGCCGTTATAGCCATAAAGAGCCTTGAGGCTTTCTCAAAGGCAGCCGACGGTAAGGCTACTAAGATTATTATCCCGTCCGAGATTCAAAGCCTTGCAGGTCTTGCCGCGAGCCTTAAAGAGCTTGTTACGGAGCCTGTCGCAGAGGAAAAAAACGACTCCTTCGAAGATAAGACCGAGTAAAAAGACAGTTTGATTTTAACTCCGCCGCAGAGCTTTTCCTTTAAAAAGCTTTTGCGGCGGCTTTTTGCAAATTCTCTAAAGTTTTGTATAAGCCCTTGCAATATTGAAAAGATTATATTATAATAATATCACCTTAATTTGGTCGTGTGCCGTGCGGGTCCTGTGCGACAGAGCTCCACGAACCATGTCAGGCGGGGAACCGAGCAGCATTAAGTGGTCAGCCTGTGCGCCACAGTCCGCCTGCACGGTGCATGACCAAGTTAAGGTCTTTATTTTTGTTATAATGAAGCCGAAAAGTGCCGCTGTATTTTGTTAGGCACAAAAGCAGGAGGTGTGAAAATGTATCAGGCGCTGTATCGCAAATATCGTCCGCAGACCTTTTCCGATGTTGTCGGGCAGGAGCACGTTACCGAGACTCTCAGAAACGCGGTAAAATCAGGCAGACTTTCACACGCCTATCTTTTCACCGGTTCTCGCGGAACGGGCAAAACCTCCTGTGCCAAAATTCTCGCAAAAGCGGTCAACTGTGAAAATCCCGTGGACGGCAATCCGTGCGGAAAATGTGCCGCCTGCCGCGGTATAGACGACGGCTCGATTTTGGACGTCATCGAAATAGACGCCGCGTCAAATAACGGTGTTGACAATATCAGAGATCTCCGCGAGGAGGCTAATTATACGCCGTCCGCCGTAAAGTACCGCGTGTATATCATAGACGAAGTGCATATGCTCTCCGTCGGCGCGTTTAATGCTCTTTTAAAAACGCTTGAAGAGCCGCCCGAGCACGTCAAATTCATTTTGGCGACTACCGAGGTGCATAAGCTTCCGTCTACGATTTTGTCACGTTGTCAGCGTTTTGATTTTAAACGCATTTCACCCGAGGATATAGCAAAGAGGCTTTCGTTTGTAGCCGATAAAGAAAATATTGATTTAACCCCCGAGGCGGCAATGCTTATATCACGTATTGCCGACGGTGCGCTCCGTGACGCCTTGTCGCTGCTTGACAGATGCGCGTCTTACGGAACCGAAATAACCGAAAAGGTGGCAAGCGACGCCGCAGGCATAGCCGGCAGAGAGCACCTTTTTGAGCTTGTTGACGCCGTAATCTCTCACGATAGTCCAAGGGCACTCACGATAATAGATGAGCTTTACAATAATTCCTGCGATATGGAACGTCTTTTAAGTGAATTACTCTCTCATTTCCGCAATATGATGGTTGCACTGACGGTGCCTAATTTCAGAGAGCTCGTTATTTGCCCCGATTCCGAAATAGAGATAATACGCCGCCAGGCAAAGAGCTTAACGCTTGAGAGTGTTCTCTCGTGTATGGACAGAATCGGTGACGCCATAGTCGAAATCAAAAGGGGAGCCGACAGGCGCACAAGTGCCGAAATGGCTGTTATCAGACTGACAAGTCCGAAGCTTGATACGGATACGGCGGCTGTTTTGCGCAGAATTTCTGATATTGAAGTAAAGCTTAAAAACGGCGTGTTTAAGCCTTCTTCCGAATCTTTGGAGTCGGATTTTGCCGCAAACGCATCTCCGGTGAAGCAAAGCGAGCCGAACGAAGCGCAAACACAGCAGGTTAAAAACGAAAAGCCCGAAAGCAAAGAGGCTGTTTCCGATAAAACGCCTGCCGCTTATGATGAGCCAAACAATGCGGAGCCGAAAGTAAATGAGACGTCGCAAGATAAAAACCGAGAAATAAAATCGGACGAAGTGTTTGAAAATTGGGCTGAGGTTGTCGATATATTGTCGCGCACTTCTCCGGCTCTTACGGGATTTTTAAACGGCTCGACGGCGTTTGTTCATCCGGGCGGATTTTTACTTATAAAATCGTCAAATTCAATACTCGGCCAAATGCTGATGACAGGCAATTTTTCAAACGACATTGTAAAGGCCGTGTATGAGGTCAGCGGCAAAAAATATCGTATAGGAATATACAATGACGAGCATTCCGAGGCAAAGCCGAAAAAAGACCCGTTAGATGGGCTTTTGAGCAGGGCAAAGGAACTCGGCATCAATGTTATAGACCAGTAAATAAGATTAAATTGGAAGGAAATGGTAATAATATGAAAGCAAGAATTCCGAACCAGGGTCCTACCGGAGCCAATATGATGAAAAAGCTCCAGGAGGTTCAAAGTAATATGAGCGCGCTTCAGGATGAGCTTGCCGCAGCGGAATACAATGCGTCGGCAGGCGGCGGAGCGGTTGAGGTTACGGTAAACGGCTCGCATGAAATTAAGGCTATCAAAATCAAACCCGAGGTTATCGACCCCGAAGAGCCCGAAATGCTTGAGGATCTTCTTATGGCTTCTCTCAACGAGGCTATGCGTAAAGCCGACGAAACCGCAGAGCGTGAAATGAATAAGCTTACCGGCGGACTTAATATCCCCGGAATGGGCGGTATGTTTTAATGGGATACAATATCCCTGCGCTTGAAAAGCTGATAGACGAATTTCGCAAAATGCCGTCAGTAGGCACAAAATCGGCGGAAAGAATGGCATTTTATGTGCTCGGGCTTGACGATAACGGGACCGCAGAGCTTGCAAATGCCATAGTGACGGCTCACGAAAAAATACATCAGTGCAAAATTTGCCGCAATCTTACCGAAGATGAAATCTGCCCGATTTGCAGTAATGAAAAGCGCGACAGATCTACAATTTGCGTGGTTGAAAGTCCGCGTGATGTCATAGCGTTTGAGCGTACCCACGAATACCGCGGTCTGTATCACGTGCTGCACGGCGTTATTTCGCCGATGAACGGTATAGGCCCCGACGACCTCACCGTTAAAGAGCTCCTTTTGCGTATGAATGACAGCGTAAACGAAGTCATTATGGCTACAAACCCCACGGTAGAGGGCGAGGCAACGGCTATGTATATCAGCAAGCTTTTAAAGCCCATCGGCATAAAAGTAACAAGGCTTGCTTACGGTGTTCCCGTAGGTGCCGACCTTGAGTATGCCGACGAAGTAACTTTGATGCGCGCACTTGAGGGCAGAAATCTTATATGATTAAAAGGTTCGGCAGTTAGCTGCCGATAATGTTGACGAAAGGTAAAACTTATGGCTGCCGAGCAAATCAAAAAAATTGCACAGAATAAAAAAGCCTACCACGATTATTTCATTCTCGAAACCTACGAGGCGGGTATAGAGCTTTTCGGCACGGAAGTCAAGAGTATACGCGAGGGCAGGATAAACTTAAAGGATTCCTGGTGCAGTATCGACGGCGGCGAAATATTTGCAAATTCGGTTCACATAAGCCCGTATGATCACGGCAATATTTTTAACCGCGACCCTCTGCGCGTAAAACGCCTTTTAATGCATAAAAAAGAAATACACAGGCTCTACGGCACAATAAAACAGCAGGGGCTGACTCTCATACCGCTGTCGGTCTATTTTAAAAACGGCAGGGCAAAAATGGAAGTCGGTCTTTGTAAGGGCAAAAAGAATTACGATAAGCGCGACGTTGCCGCCAAAAAGGAAGCAACGCGCACTATTGACAGAGAGCTGAAAGAGCGAATGAGATAATATATAAGGGG
>ENA-OZQY01000347-OZQY01000347.1-human-gut-metagenome-genome-assembly--contig:-NODE-347-length-7098-cov-7.805055_pt1 | contig 7098 bp, 8 predicted proteins | sample MGYA00243781_ERZ653932 | MGnify/ENA primary metagenome ERZ653932 (study PRJEB26926, sample SAMN06164611) | human gut metagenome | biome: ENVO:00009003; feature: ENVO:2100002; material: ENVO:00002003... | reverse complement strand
GTTCCAGCATGTGGTCGAAGAATCCCAGTCCGGTATGGATATGGCAGGTGCCGTTTCCGTCCAGGTTCACCCGGATACGGATATCGGTTTCCTTAGTCTTGCGGCATACCTCGGCAGTACGTTCACCGGCAAAGAGAAACTCTGCCACGCGGTCCCAGTCGGTGGTAGCTAATACGCACGTGTCTTCCAGTCCTTTTTCGGTCAGCAGACTTTTATCCGGTTGCAGCAGGATGGCCTTGCAGCCTAAGTTCTTGGCCAGCTCTACATCGGTAGCGCGGTCGCCAATCACAAAGCTTCCGCCCAAGTCGTATTCCGGATTGTTCAGGTAGGCCGTGAGCATGCCGGTGCGTGGCTTGCGGGTAGGGGCATTGTCTTCCGGAAAACTCCGGTCGATAAGGATGTTGTCAAATTCAATGCCTTCGTTCTTGAACGACTGGAGCATCAGGTTGTGTACGGGCCAGAATGTGTCTTCCGGAAAAGAATCAGTACCTAATCCGTCCTGATTGGTCACCATGACAAATTCAAAATCCAGTTTCTGCCGGATAAAGTAGAGGTTGCGGAACACTTTCGGATAGAATTCCAGTTTCTCGAACGCATCTAACTGGTAATCTACGGGTGGCTCGATGACGAGGGTACCGTCGCGGTCAATGAACAATACTTTTTTCATGCTTCCTCCTCCTTGTAGTTTTTCAGGGCTTCCAGCAGGGTATCGTTCTCCGGACGCGTACCGATGGTGATGCGCAGACAGTCCTGACAAAGCGTGACACTACTACGGTTGCGGACGATGATACCCTTATCCACCAGGTAGTTGTAGATTTTCTTGGCATCACTTACTCGTGTCAGGAAGAAATTGGCATCAGTAGGATAGATGCATCGGCAGCAAGCAAGCTTCTGGAATTCCTGCATGAGACGGGTACGTTCGTGGAGCAAGGATTCCACCCACTGCTGTACCTGATAATGCTTTTCAATCATGTGGATGGCTTCCTGCTGGGTCAGCCGGTTCACGTTGTACGGGTATTTGATTTTATTCAGCAGGTTAATGATTTCCAAAGAAGCAAAAGCCATGCCCAGACGGATACCGGCGCATCCCCATGCCTTGGAGAAGGTCTGCAGGATAATCAGGTTCGGAAATTCGTCGAGTTGCTGCAGAAACGATGCTTCATTTGAGAAGTCTGCGTATGCCTCATCCAGAATAACCAGTCCTTCAAATGAGCGGAGCAGGGTAAGAATCTCTTCCCGGCACAGACGGTTTCCCGTGGGGTTATTGGGTGAACAGAGGAAAATCAGTTTGGTGTGTTCGTCAGCAGCGGCCAGTAAGTCGGCAGCTTTGAACTGGAAATTTTCGTCCAACTGCACTTTCCGGTATTCCACGTCATTTACTTCGGCACATACCTGATACATACCGTAAGTCGGGTCGATAGCCACTACATTGTCAATGCCCGGACGGCAGAAGGCACGGAAAGGAAGGTCGATGGCCTCGTCGCTTCCATTGCCTAAAAAAATATGATCTGGCGATACTTTTTTTACTCTTCCAATCAGGCCCTTTAATTCTCTTTGAAGCGGATCGGGATAACGGTTGTTAGGGGTATTGTAGGGATTCTCGTTGGCATCCAGAAATACGGAAGCCTCTTTCCCACTATATTCGTCGCGTGCCGAAGAATAGGGCTTCAAGGCCCAGATGTTCGGTCGCGTAAGTTCTTTCAATGGTTTCATAGTTATTTATTTAAACGTACGGATACTGCATTTTTGTGCGCGTCGAGTTGTTCGTTGGCTGCCATGACTTCAATGGCCGGACCAATCATGGCAATACCTTCGGGTGTAATTTCCTGGAAGGTAATCTTGCGGATGAAGCTGTCCAGACTGACTCCGCTGTAGGCCTTGGCATAACCGTTGGTCGGAAGCGTATGGTTGGTGCCCGAAGCATAGTCGCCTGCACTTTCCGGAGAATAATAGCCTAAGAACACGGAACCCGCATTGACAATGCGTTCGCTGATTTCCATGTAATCCTTGACTTCGATAATCAGGTGCTCGGGAGCATATTCGTTGGTCATTTCTACGGCTTCGTCCATGTTCTTCACTAAAATCAGTTTGCTGGCAGCTAAGGAGCGGCTGGCAATTTCCTTTCGGGGAAGCTGGGCCAGCTGGCGTTCCACTTCTTCTGTCACCGCCTTCAGCAAAGTCTCACTGGTAGTAATCAGGATGGCTTGGCTGTCAGTGCCGTGCTCTGCCTGTGAAAGTAAATCGGCAGCCACAAAGACCGGATTGGCTGTTTCATCGGCTAGTACCGCTACTTCAGATGGTCCAGCCGGCATGTCAATAGCTACGTCACGTAAGGAAACCTGCTGTTTGGCGGCAGTGACATACTGGTTGCCCGGACCGAATATCTTGTATACTTTAGGAATGCTTTCTGTACCGTAGGCCATGGCTCCGATAGCTTGTATCCCGCCGGCTTTGAAGATACGGCTGATACCAGCCAGTTTGGCTGCGTAGAGAATGGCTGGGTGAATCTTTCCTTCCTTGTCGGGAGGAGTACAGAGAATGATTTCCTTGCATCCGGCAATCTGTGCCGGAGTGGCCAGCATCAGGACAGTGGAGAAAAGAGGAGCTGTCCCACCGGGAATGTACAATCCCACTTTCTCAATGGCTACCGCTTTCTGCCAGCAAGTTACACCCGGAAGTGTGGTGATTTTCTTTCCCTGGAATTCCTGTGCGGCGTGGAATGTGCGGATGTTGTTATAAGCCAGTGTGATGGCCGCCTTCAGTTCGATGCTGACTTTCTTTTCTGCTTCGGCAATTTCTTCCTCGCTTACCAACAGGGAGTTCAGTCGCACCTTGTCGAACTTTTCTTCGTATTCCAGCACGGCTTTATCACCTTCAAATTTGATGCGGTTTAATATTTCGAGTACGGTTTCCCGTAATGATTCCGTTTGAAGAGTCGGACGTTTCAGCAAGTCCGCCCATGTATTTCTTTCAGGATAAGTAATGATGTTCATAGTAACAATCTTTGTGATTAGGTTCTGAAAATCAAAGTATCATTTTCTCAATAGGCAGCACCAGGATGCCTTGTGCACCGATGGCCTTCAGCTTGCCAATGATTTCCCAAAAACATTTCTGGTCGAGAACAGTGTGGATGCTGCTCCATCCTTCTGTAGCCAATGGCATGATGGTCGGACTCTTCACTCCGGGAAGAACGGCTACGATTTCTTGCACCTTGTCGGTCGGTACGTTCATCAGCACGTATTTTTTGTCTTCAGCGGTTTTGACTGCATTGATGCGGAACAGCAGTTCCTGAAGGATTTCCTTCTTTTCGTCTGACATGTGCTTGTTTCCGATGAGCAGCGCTTCGCTCTTCATTAGTACTTCCACTTCTTTCAGGTTGTTGCTGATAAGGGTAGAGCCGGAGCTGACAATGTCGAAGATGGCATCTGCCAGACCGATGGCCGGAGCAATCTCCACCGAACCGGTGATGACGTGGATGTCGGCTTCAATGTGCTGTTGCGTCAGGAAGTTTTTCAGGATATTGGGGTAGGAGGTAGCAATCTTTTTGTGATTGAACCATTCCAGTCCGTTGTATTCCGTTTCCTTGTGAATGGCCAGTGACAAACGGCATTTGCTGAAGCCCAGACGGTGCACGATTTCCGCTTCTTCAGCACGTTCCACGAATTCGTTTTCTCCTACAATACCGAGGTTGGCCACGCCGTTGGCCACACATTGTGGGATGTCATCGTCGCGCAGGAACAGTACTTCTACCGGGAAATTGCTGGACTGTGTCAGCAGGGTGCGTTTGGAGGTAGATAACTTGATGTCTGCTTCAGTAAACAGGGCCATTGTGTCTTCGAACAAGCGCCCTTTGGATTGTACGGCAATTCTTAACATATTGTTCTAAGTTTTTAAAGTGTCAAATAAAAAAGGCTTACCGAGGAATAAATTCTTACGGCAAGCCTTTGTGTAATCTTATCTCTTGTAACTGCACGCGTCGTCAGCCTACCGTGTGAACCGTTAGGTAATGATGATGGCGATGATGTACAGTATTTAAAATCATAATTATCGTTCTTTTGTTGCGACAAAAATATTAGATAAGAATGAAAAAAGCAAATATTTATCAGAAAAAACTCGCTTTTGCTGTCAAATTTATAAAGATTCCTTTTCTTTTTCCGTATAACAGCCTTTGAAGTACATTTCCTTTTCTGCTTTTTCTCTTGGGAAAATGAAATAGGTGCAGACGGCCTTGGTGCAGACTTCATCCTGTGCATTGTAGATTTCGGCTTCAATGAACACAAAGTTCCTTTTCTGCTCCTTGATTCTTCCTTTGAGGGTAAGGTGAGAGTCGGTCGTGTGAATGGGTTTCAGGTATTGAGTTTCCATGCGCGAAGTCACTCCCGCCGTCTGAAGCTTGCGGGCAATCACCCAGGCACATATCTCATCCAGCAGAGTTGCCTGAATACCTCCGTGCAGGGTATTCAGCCAGCCTTGAAAACGGGCTTCAGGTACCCATTTACTTACAATCTCGTCTCCGTCTTCATAAAACTCCATTTTCAGGCCCGACTCGTTGTTGGGCGCACAGCCGAAACAGAAGTATCCTTCCATTCCTTCCCATGGATTGATGATTTTTTCCATGATGGCTGGGTTTTAGATAGTATAGTCCACGCAGGCGCGGTTTTCCTTGGCCTCTTTCAGAATGCCAGCTGCGGCTACGTGTGCCGGATGGATGGCATAAGCCTTCACGTCGTCCAGCATATCGAAACTGCTGTCTAGGCAGATGTCCCATACTTCTGTTGGGTTTTCATTCAGTCCTACATGAATGTCACGAATAAAGGGAATAGTGGCCGGAAGAGCCTCGATGGCAGCCTTAAAACGGTTCATAATGTCGGCTTTTTCTGCCGGAGAAAGGGTTTCTTTCAATTTAAATAAAACAATGTGCTTGACCATGTTTGTTTGTTTTTATGATTTTCGTATCTTTGAATATTGCAAATATAGAAATTAATTATTGAAACAAGTTATGATTATCATTGGAATTGCAGGAGGAACAGGCTCCGGTAAAACAACTGTAGTGAGAAGGATTATCGAAAGTCTGTCGGAGAATGAAGTGGCAGTGCTTCCGCTTGATTCATATTATAAGGATAGCAGTCATGTGCCCGTGGAAGAACGGCAGAACATCAACTTTGACCATCCTTCGGCGTTCGACTGGGATTTGCTCTCCAAGCATATTTCCATGCTGCGTAAGGGAGAAGCCATTGAACAGCCTGTATATTCCTATCTTACCTGTACGCGCCAGAAAGAAACCGTGCATGTAGAACCCCGTAAGGTCATCATCATCGAAGGTATTCTAGCTTTGAGCGACCGCAGACTGTGCAAGCAGATGGACCTCCGTATTTTTGTGGATGCCGATCCGGACGAACGTCTTATCCGTGTCATCCAGCGGGATGTGATAGAACGCGGACGTACGGCTGAGGCGGTGATGGAACGTTATGTGCGTGTGTTGAAACCCATGCACCTGGAGTTTATCGAACCGGCCAAGCGAATAGCCGACCTGATTGTGCCGCAAGGAGGTCATAATGAAAAGGCCATCGAGATTCTGAAGATGTACATTGAACGAATCGTAGACAAATGAAAGGCTGGATAACGGGGCTGTGCTGTGTGCTGGCCCTTTTTTTGTTTTTTTCATGCGGCTCTGAGAAAAAAGCGGAAGAAACTGCCGTCGATTTACCGCAGATTCAAGAAAGAAAAGAACTGGTGGTGCTGACGGTCAACAGCTCTGTGTCTTATTTCCATTACCGTGGTGAACCCATGGGGTTCCAGTACGAACTGGCCCAACAGTTTGCCAAGTCGCTGGGAGTCGACCTAAAGGTGAAAGTCGTGAAAGACGAAGAGCAGCTGGTGAGCAGTCTGCTCAAAGGAGAAGGTGATTTGGTAGCTTACAACCTGATTATTACCAATCCGCTGAAGGACAGTCTGATTTATTGTGGTGAAGAAGACATTACGCGGCAGGTAATTATACAGCGGAGATGGAAGAAAGCTTTGAAGGATGTCACGGAACTGGTTGGAAAGAAAGTCTATGTTAATTCCGGGAAATACCGTACCCGCCTGGAAAATTTGAACCGCGAACTGGGAGGAGGAATCGATATTTGTGAGATTTCCTCCGACAGTGTATCGTCGGAAGACCTGATTACGTGGGTGGCAGAGGGGCGCATAGATTATACAGTAGCTACAGATGAAATTGCCCGCATCAACCGTACCTATTATCCGGTGCTTGACATCAACCTGGCCATCAGCTTTGACCAGCGTTCTTCGTGGGCCGTACGGAAAACATCGCCTCTGCTGGCAGAGGCCGCTGATAAATGGCACCGTGAGAACATCAATTCACCGGCATTCCGTGCCAGTGCCCGCCGTTATTTTGAGCTGGCCAAGCGTCCCGCGCACGGAGCCATTCTTTCCGTGAAAGACGGTAAGATTTCCCACTACGATGATTTGTTCCGACGCTATGCTAAAGAAATCGGTTGGGACTGGCGTTTGTTAGCTTCGTTGGCCTATACCGAATCTAACTTTAATCCGAATGTCGTATCATGGGCCGGAGCCAAGGGGCTGATGCAGCTGATGCCGGCTACGGCACGTGCCATGGGAGTGCCGCCGGGCAAAGAGCAAGACCCGGAAGAGAGTATCAAAGCTGCTGTGAAGTACATTGCCGGAATGCAGCGTACGTTTAGTAAAATCACGGATAAGGAAGAACAGGCCAAGTTTATATTGGCCGCCTACAATTCCGGTATCGGCCATGTGACCGATGCCATGGCATTGGCCGAAAAATACGGACGTAACCGCTACATTTGGGAGCATCATGTGGCCCATTTCATGCTGTTGAAAAGCAACAAGGAATATTATCAGGACCCCGTCTGCAAGAACGGGTATGCCCGAGGAAGCGATACCTATGAGTTTGTACACGAGATTCTGGCACGTGCGGAACTTTACCGAAAGAAGATAAAGAAGTAAACAACTGAAAAGTTGGGTTTTATAAATAGCCTGAAGTTTTTGCGGAAGCTTCAGGCTATTTTTTACGTGTATGCTCGGCATGAGCATTGTCTAACGGGTGCAAGTCCCGAGTAA
>ENA-OZQY01000330-OZQY01000330.1-human-gut-metagenome-genome-assembly--contig:-NODE-330-length-7378-cov-7.633074_pt1 | contig 7378 bp, 4 predicted proteins | sample MGYA00243781_ERZ653932 | MGnify/ENA primary metagenome ERZ653932 (study PRJEB26926, sample SAMN06164611) | human gut metagenome | biome: ENVO:00009003; feature: ENVO:2100002; material: ENVO:00002003... | reverse complement strand
CTCCGTCTCGTGGGCTCGGAGATGTGTATAAGAGACAGTATCGTAACTATAATAGAATGAAGCTATATCCTTATTCAATCTGAAGTCCCCATCCAAACGAAGGTATATCACATCCGATGTCAATTCTACCTTTTGAATTTCATTTCGATCAATACCTGTCATAGACTTATTTTTTTCATCCAATTTGACACTTTCTGTTTTCATAGTCAAATACTTCTGGCTTCCTTGACAAGTGACAGCTAAAATTCCAGCATCTCCATTAAATGCACTCAGTCCAGCCACATCACCATCCTTCATGCCCGAAAGGTCCATACAAACCACTCCAGAACATTTCGGCCCTTCCATACGCTGAGTTAAAGTATTAGGAGCCACAAACAAATTATCCACAACTCGTCCGGTCGTCAACCGTAAATATCCCTTACGTGCATTCAATGACCAACATTCATTCATCGGATTATGATTCCACTGCCAGTTTAATTTTAGCTTTTCGCCACTAAAATCATCACTCACTACCAATCCTTCAGAAGAATATCCTTGTACAGGCTTAGACATTGTAGCCGGCACATGTCCATTTTCATCTCCTAACATCGGCCAGCCGTCTACCCATCGACAAGGCATCATAGTCAACACACGACCTACCCCATTACGATCCTGAAAAATAACTCCATACCAATTTCCTTTTCCATCATCTACAATCGTACCTTGTGCCACGTACGGAAAACCAGCAAATGCATCTTCCAATATCACCTTTTTCTCATAAGGACCGGTAATTTTATCTGCCCGGTAACATACTTGTCTGCGTTTACCTCCTCGAGGCCATGAAATCATCAGCAAATAATACTTCCCATCGTGTTTTATCACCCTACTACCTTCCAGTAAAGCATTTTCCTCTTTATCTCTTTCGAATATCTTCATATCCACACCTCCCGGCATGACATCACTCAAATCCGGCTTCAGTTCACGCAACTGTCCGGTACCATAAAAGATATAAGCTTTCCCATCGTCATCAAAAAACAAAGATGCATCATGAAAATGAGGAATACGTGACGACAATGTCCATCCCTTTTTAGGGTCAGAAGTAGTATACACATATCCTTTGTAAGGGGTGTCATTCGGAGAAAAATAAGCATAATATGTTCCATTATGGTAACGCAAAGAAGTAGCCCACTGGCCACGTCCATATACAGTTCCTTCTTTCAAGTCATAATTCGGTTTATCATCCAACCGATCATACAGATAACTTACGATTTCCCAGTTGACCAAATCTTTTGAGTGCATGATCGGCGCTCCCGGAACCAAATGCATGGTTGTACTCACCATATAAAAGTCATCCCCTACACGTATCACATCCGGATCAGGAACATCTGCCCAAAATACAGGATTAGAGAAAGTTCCATCTCCATTGTCACCACACTGGGCATTGACTACGTCAGGGTACACGCCTCCCATAGCCATTAACAGACAAGCTAGCAAAAAGTGTTTTTTCATGATTTTATTCTATTACAAATGATTCATTCTGTTAATTCTTTACTTTGCATACACGACATACCGCTTTCCCGGTTCTGTTTTCAAGTCATATTCATAGATTCTCTTTAGTTCAGGCTTTTCCGGATTCGAGAGTTTCTTCGATATTAAAGGTGAAGCAACTTCAGCCTGACAAAGTAATTCATTCGGACAATCCCCTGAAGCACGCTTCAAACCTTTGCCTTTCAAAGGAATATACGACCGTAAACGTATAGTTCCACCTATCCGCGAATAAATTACAGCCTTGGTAAGATGCACATTTTTCCAATCCATATCTACGACAAAACCTCCTCGTGCCACCAAGCCTTTTACATTTCCATCCTGCCATTCATCAGGTACGGCTGGAAGTAAATGCACCGCACCATCATGACTCTGCAAAAGCATTTCTGCCACTCCTGCTGTAAAGCCAAAATTTCCATCTATCTGAAAAGGTGGATGTGCATCAAACATATTGGGATACGTACGCCCTAAAGGATACTTACCTGCCAGACTGTCGCAAGGTAACAATGAAAGCATATTCCGAATGATATTATACGCATGATTTCCATCCAGCATACGTGCCCAGAAATTAATTTTCCAACCAATACTCCAGCCCGTAGCCATATCACCTCTTTGCAGCAATGTATTTTTAGCAGCCTGAAATAATTCTGGATGCCGGTAAGGAGAAATCTGATTACTTGGATACAGTCCATACAAATGAGATATATGACGATGCTGGTCTTTCGGGTCATCCACATCTTCCAGCCATTCCTGAAGCTGATTATATTGTCCTATTTGCATAGGAGGCAACTGACTTATCAGAGACTGAAGAGAATCACAATATGCCTTGCTATCCCCTATAATCCGTGCAGCAAGAAGAGTATTGCTCAATACATCAAAAGCTATTTGGTTATCCATCGTGCAACCGGCTACAATTGAAACTCCGTTCGGTCCATGTTCCGGAGAGACAGAAGGTGCAGTCACTCTCCAACCATACCGAGGATGCTTAGTCATAAATGACAAGAGGAAATCAGCCGTACCTTTCAACACAGGATAATATTCACGAAGAAAATTCTTATCACCCGAATATAAATAATGCTGCCAAAGATGTTGAGCTACCCAGGCTCCTCCATTAGGCCACATACCCGCATCGGCAAAATCCACCGGTCCGGCAGCCCGCCAGATATCCGTGTTATGATGTGCCACCCATCCTTTAGCTCCATATAACACACGAGCTGTTTCTTTACCTGTTACGGAAAGTTCATGCGCCATTTGAAAAAATGGCACATGAGTTTCCGACAAGTTAGTCACCTCTGCCGGCCAGTAATTCATCTCCGCATTGATATTAATTGTGTACTTACTATCCCAGGGTGCATATAAATCCTTATTCCATATTCCCTGAAGATTAGCCGGCTGACTGCCTGGCTGCGAGGACGAAATCAACAAATAGCGCCCATACTGAAACATCAACGCAGCCAGTGAACAATCTTTTACCTTATTGAATTCGTTAATACGTACATTCGTTTCCTTCTTTGAAAATTCCGAAGATGGCAAATGTAAAGCCACTCTTCCAAATTGCGCAGAATAAATCGCCTTATGCTCATCGTACAACTTTTTATTCTGTTTATCCCACGCCCCTTCAATGGCACAGCGCGCTTTAGCGTATGCATCTCCCGACACATCCTGATAATTCACAAAATTAGTTGCCGCACTGAGAAAAACGGTAGCCGAAGATGCACCTCTGACAGACAAGCATCCATCTTTACATTCTATTTTTCCATCCGATTTCACACGCATCATAACCACCGCATGAAGTGCAGCTGGAATACCTTCATGCTCTGCTCCGTTACACTTCATTATAAGATAGCCTCCTTCGCTCTTTACCTCTGAAGTCAGCGGACAAGCATATCTCAAATCCACATCCAATTTCTTATTACCTTTATCTGTCGCCATTTCTACAACCATGACGTTATCAGAAAAAGACGTAAATACCCGACGGGTATATTCCACACCATCACACCGAAAACGTACTGAAGCCGTAGCATCTTCTAAATTCAAATCACGATAATAAGAATCAATCTTTCCCTCACAATTGAAATCCATCAAAAGACTCCCCAATGTCAAATAACGCATTCCATGATGCGATGTCATAAATTTTTCATCCAACAGCGTTCTGGCTTCCAAATTTTTATTCTCAAATATAAGCCGTCTTACCTCATCCAGATAGCCTGAAGCACCAGCTCTGTTATTGCTATATGGACCGCCGGCCCAGAATGTTTCTTCATTCAGTTGGATTTCTTCGTGATTTATTCCACCAAACACCATTCCTCCCAAATGTGAATTACCTACGGGCAATGCTTCCCACCAATTACGTGCCGGAGCAGAATACCACAACTTCAAATCCCTTGCACTATTGGCAAACACACCAAGAATCGAAGTCGCCAGAAACACACATACGTACAGAAATTTCTTCATAGATGCCTATTCTTACAGTGATTATTTACTGAATGTTCCTGAAACAAAAGGCAGACACAAATATAAAGCAGAATGCCAATATTCCCAATCGTGTCCACCGTCTCTTACCCTAAACTGACACGGTATTCCCGCTTTGCGCATGGCCTGAAAGAACTCGATATTTCGGTCAAGCAAGAAATCGTCATCTCCACAATCCACAAACCATCTCACTGATTTCAGTGCCTGAATCGTACCTGCATCTGCATTCGTCACACGCTTGATACAGCTCCTTTCTATCACAGCTCGTGTCAAAATAGCCAGCTTGCTGTCCGGATTATCAAAACGGGCTGCTCCTTCTTCCGGAATTGACATCAGCGCACTCATCGCATACACCGAAGCAAACTTATCTGCATGCCACAACCCATAGCCGGTAGCTCCTCCGCCTCCCATGGATAATCCGGCTACTGCACGATTCTCTTTATCCCCAATAACGTGATATTTATTTTCTACATAAGGCAAGAATTCTTCAAAAAAGAAATCTTCATAAAGCCAGCCAGGCATATTAAAGAAACCATTCCATATTTCCTTGTAAATATCACCACCAGCATCAGGCATCACAATAATCATCTCACGGGCTTCCTGTGAATATATCAAACGGTCGGCCACCTCCTGCACATGTCCGCGCCATACCCAGTCTTGATTAGTTTGCGACATTCCATGAAAAAGATAAAGCACTGGATATTTTTTTCCCGGAACTTCTCCATAAGATGGAGGAAGATACACCGAGCATGTTCTTTCTGCATTTAACTTTTTACTAAAGATTGTATCATTTACGACTCTGCTACGCGAAAATAACGATACGGGTATAAAGCATAAAACCCATAAAGCAATAAAAAAAGAATGTTTATCCATAGACTTAAAATTTAATCCATACAAAAATACGCACCAAGCATACAAATTACAATAAATTACGTTACCAGGACTTTCGTTCACGTTACACATAAGCGATATTGCATTTACAAAACGTACATTTTACATATACTCATATTACATTCCCATTCATATCAAACTAATAAACAAGCCATTACATAAGCACGTATCCTATCGGAAAGAAAACAGTATCTCGTAACATAGAATAAAAGATATGCAACATGCCGTCACACATACCCCACACAAAACAAGTAAATTTGCCAATGAAAGATTACATAAATACTTCATTTAACCAACACAATCATTCAATTATTTACAACTAATTATTTAATCATGAAAAATCAATTTAAATTACTCACATTGGGAACACTAAGCCTCATCGCTGCCTCGTGTGGAAACAAGGTAACGATGCCCGATCCGGGTACTCCAGTGTTCACACAATTTACCTACACGGGGAAAGATGTAGTATATGAAAAGAATCCACTGGCAGAAGGAGAATTTTATAATCCTATACTACAGGGATGTTACCCTGACCCCAGCATTTGCAAGAAAGGAACCGACTATTACCTGGTATGCTCCTCTTTTGCCATCAACCCCGGAGTACCCATTTTCCATTCTACGGATTTAGTAAACTGGAAACAGATAGGACATGTGCTCGACCGCCCTTCACAGTTAAAGGTAGAAGATTCCGGAATCAGTGCTGGTATTTATGCTCCGACTATCCGATATAATTCCTACAATGATACCTTCTATATGATTACAACTCAGTTCTCAGGAGGGATGGGAAATATGATTGTGAAAACCAAAGACCCGATGAAAGGCTGGAGCGATCCTATCAAATTGAATTTTGAAGGCATTGACCCCGACATCTTCTTTGATGACAACGGCAAGGCATACGTCACTCACAACGATGCACCCGAAAAACCATTATACGAAGGACACAGAGTTATTAAAGTTTGGGAATACGACCTGGAAAAAGACCAGATTATTCCGGGTACAGACAAAGTTGTAGTGAACGGAGGAGTAGATTTGTCTAAAAAGCCTATCTGGATAGAGGCGCCACATCTTTACAAAAAAGATGGAAAATACTACCTGATGTGTGCAGAAGGTGGTACCGGAGGCTGGCACAGTGAAGTAATCTTTATCAGTGACAATCCTCAAGGTCCTTTCAAACCTGCTCCTGAGAATCCGATTCTGTCACAGAGACATCTGCCGGCTGAACGTCCGTTTAAAGTAGACTGGGCTGGTCATGCTGATTTGGTAGAAGGTCCTGATGGACAATACTATGGCGTATTCCTTGCTATTCGCCCTAATGAAGCCAACAGAGTAAATACCGGACGTGAAACCTTTATATTACCCGTAGACTGGAGTGGCACTTTCCCTGTATTCAAAGGCGGTCTGGAGCCTATCCAGCCTAAACTGGCTATGCCACAAGGTGTGAAGAATGAAACTGGAAAGAACGGATATTTCCCTAACGGAAACTTTACATTTACGGAAACTTTCACCGGAAGTTCACTTGATTACCGCTGGGTAGGAGTAAGAGGTGCCAGAGAAGGATTCATTTCTACTACTGCGGAAGGTCTAACAATTACACCTTACGAAACCAATATCAAGGCAGTTCTTCCTACTTCTACATTGTTCTATCGTCAGCAGCACCTTAATTTCACGGCTACAACTACTCTGAAGTATGTGCCTCGTACAGAAAAAGACCTCGCCGGAATTACTTGCTATCAAAGCGAAAAATTCAACTATGTATTTGGGGTAACGAAAAAAGCAGAAGATAGCTATATCGTACTGCAACGTACTGAAAAGGGAGAATCTTCAACCATTGCCAGCGAAAAAATTGAAGGAAACACTCCAATCAGTCTGCGCGTAACAGCAGAAGGAGATAAATACACATTCAGCTACTCTGTAAAAGATAATAACTACCAGACCGTAGGAGGAACCGTTTCCGGAGATATTCTTTCTACCAACGTAGCCGGTGGATTTACCGGTGCAATGATTGGTTTGTATGCTACCACTTCCAACGATGCGGAAGCTTTATAATCAAAATTAGTAACCACAAAGAGTATAAGAAATATCTTCTATACTCAAAGAAAAGAGGCTGCTTAAAAGGGTAGCCTCTTTTTATTCTCATCATTTAACATATATGACAAACCTTCGATACCCAGTAAGACTAGGAACACCATCATCATTTAATTCTAAAATTAAATGAAAATTTTTACCTGTAGCATCTTCAGGAATGTGTAACACACACATTCCCTGCTTGTCAGACTCAATTTCTACCACACCTTTATACGTACCAGGCTCCTCATACACATACCAATTATAATGTAAATTATTTCCATCGGGGTCATACGATGAAGAAGCATCCAACTGCAATACTTCCCCTGCCTCAACTGTTTTACTAAAAAAATTAAATGTTGAATCATTCTCAGAGCCTGTTTAAATTTTGCTTAGTAACATTCTTATCACCGCCAGTTTCACCATT
>ENA-OZQY01000301-OZQY01000301.1-human-gut-metagenome-genome-assembly--contig:-NODE-301-length-7816-cov-3.867801_pt1 | contig 7816 bp, 8 predicted proteins | sample MGYA00243781_ERZ653932 | MGnify/ENA primary metagenome ERZ653932 (study PRJEB26926, sample SAMN06164611) | human gut metagenome | biome: ENVO:00009003; feature: ENVO:2100002; material: ENVO:00002003... | reverse complement strand
GAGATGTAGCTCCGTCTCGTGGGCTCGGAGATGTGTATAAGAGACAGGCGTTAAACACGATTGAAGCGCAGGTCAAGACAAGGCACGGAATGTTGTTCATAATCATATCGAAGCAGGCAAAACTGCCATCCACAACGGTTTTTTTCAGCATTTTGAAGCCGTATCGGCTGAAAACCTGCAAATAGCCCTTAATCCAGCGGGCACGTTGCGTAAAGGACTGCCCAAGCCGCGTGGGCTGCTCGTCATAAATAATGGCGTTTTCACAGTAACCGACCGTGTCGTCCTTTAAAATGCGGTCCACGGTGAACTCAAAGTCCTCCGTCAGCAGGAAATGCTTCCAACCACCGTTTTCGCGTGCAATCTCGCTGCTGAACAAAAAGCCGGTGCCGGAAACGCAGCTGCTGGTGCCGAACATCATACGGGCGCGATTGAGCTGCGTCGCTTCGCGCAGGAAGAAAATGGAGTAGCCCGCGCTGATCCAGTTGTCGCCAAAGTTTTTCGAGTTGCGGTAGGACGTGACAACCTTGTAGCCGTTGTCAAAAACGTTATTCATCTCGGAGATAAAATTCTCATCCAGAATATTGTCCGCGTCAAAGACGAAAAAACCGTCGTAGGCATATTCGCCGAAATTCTTAAAAATGTTTTCTAATAAGAAACGCAGCGCATAGCCCTTGCCCACGGCATACGTATTGTGGCGCTCGTAAACGACCGCCCCGGCTTCACGCGCCGCCTGCGCGGTGTTGTCCGTGCAGTTATCCGCTACGACAAAAATATCGATAAGCTCCTCGGGATACTTCTGTGCGCGCACACTGCGGATGAGCTGCGCAATGACGGCTTCCTCATTGCGCGCGGCAATCAGCACACCGTAGCGGTGCAGCTTCTTCGCTTTGAAGACTTTCTGCTTTTTTAAAAGCGCCGCCGCAAGGTAGACCGCCTGGTACGCGTAGCAAGCCATAAATAAAATAGAAATGATAAAGTTCACATATGACAGTGTTTTCATGGTTTCTCCTTTTCTGGCCTTGGTGCAGGACCAACGTCATCGTCTGTTTTCAGATTTCCAATTCTGTCTAAATCTCCGTATTCAAAGCGCAACGCGCAACCGCCATCCGCTTCCATTCACATTCTATTCACAGTTTTCAGTATTTTCATTATACGGCATAGAAAAGGAATAAACAATAGAAATGTGCGATTCTTATGAGTTTTGTAAGAAACCTTAAATTTCTGCAAACAGTGCACCAAATTTTACGCACTTTTTCGTGATATTCACGAAAGGAAAATTAATTTTAACTTTTTCGCAAAAAAGACTTGCATTTTTCGGGGACTTGCTATATAATAATCGAGCAACAGAAAATTGGGCGCTTAGCTCAGCTGGCTAGAGCACCTGCTTGACGTGCAGGGGGTCAGCGGTTCAAGTCCGTTAGCGCCCACCATATTTTGTTCTAATATATACGCACAACTGTTACTTACGTTTCGGTTGTGCGTATCGATTAAAACAAAGTATTTCGTTTTAATAATCCTGATTTTAGCGACCCGTTCTCAAACGCCGTTACTGAGGCAGATTAGGTTTGTCCAATCCTGTATACCAAGTATTTCCCATTGCAAAGGCATGCAAATGCACACTGATTTGCGCCGGGTATTCTCGCCTGTGGGTTCATTCGGTTTTCAAGGTGCGAAATCAGAAATAAAAAAGACTCTCCAGACAAGCATCTGAAAAGCCTTGAAATATCGTTTGGCTTGTGCTATAATCTAACTAAGTGTTAGACATGAAGCACCCCTCTTGTAAAAAACGTCCTATCGGCGTCTTTTCGCGAAGTTTTCAGATGGTGTATCATCTGGAATCGATAAACGATTTGGTAGATCGTTTATCGACCGAGAAGCGTCCGTAGCGGACGTTTTCTTTATTTCTGCCTAAAATTATAGCACTTCTTTCCCCGCTCGTCAACGTAAAATAAGATTGTTTCTGTATTTTCAACAAGGTATCGCAATTTTGCTCATTACGTAACCCGCCCTTGCCTTTTCTCTCATCAAAAACCGGCAACATTGCCGCTTTTTGTGCTTGACAAAACATCAAAAGCGTTTATAATTAGAAATAGAAAGAGTGCTGCCGATGAACGGTTAGCCCTCCGTTCAGCTTAAAGAAATGAGCCGAGACCTTGGGCAGGGCGGCTCATCTCTTTTTATGTTTACGATCACGAAACAGTTCGATCAACGCAATAACGACAAGTGCCAACTGGCACAAATCGCTAAAGTTCAGCTCGAGCTTCATAAGCGTCATCCCTCTCTCCGTGTTGGATTGAGGGATTTTTTCATATTCAAGAAATGTTCCCTCACACGGTACACCGAAGTGTATCTGAGGGCTGAACCGTCCACCGTTATGGCAGCACCCGAACCGCTATCACGGTCCTTTAAAATTCTACCAGAAATTCTTTTATCTGGCAAGTTTTACATTCACACAGAAAAAACCGGCAACATTGCCGGTTTTCCTTTATGCATCAACTATTGTATTTTTAGTTCACTGTGGATCATTTTTAAGTCATCGCCTTTTGTCTTAAGAAAGGTGTTTTCTTCGTAAAAAATGAACACGCGTAACTTTACTTCAAAAATATCGGGAATAACATAAAAAAGGCGACTAACTAAAACATCTTCATTTTCGTATACATCGCAATCGACTTTCGGAAACCCAAACATTTCTTCTATTGACCACGCGATTTTTCCTTTTTTCCATTGCAAATATTGTTGATACAATTCTTCCTTAAGCACTATAACTCATCTCCAATCAAGTAAACTTACAATTTCTTCGTTCTTTCTATGAGATTAAGCCAATATCATAATAGCATTGCAATTTTTATTTGTCAAATAATTTATTCAAAATAGGTATTGACTTATAAATCGTTTTACTGTAATCTATTACTTGACAGGAGGTATCTCCACTATGGCTATCGATACCATGAAAAAAGGCTCAATCGAAATGCTCACGTTGTTTTTGCTGTGTGAAGAAGACACATACGGCTATCAGCTTGTGCAGAAGATCAAAGAGCGAAGCAAAGGTTTAATCACAGTGCAGGAGGGGTCATTTTATCCGTTTCTGTATCGCTTGGCAGACGATGGGTACATCACCGGTCAGGAGATCGTAACACGCATGAGCACGGGGCGCTCCCGTATGCGTGTGATTTATCATATTGAAAATGCCGGGCGCGAACGGTTAGCATCTTTAAAAAAGGATTACGAAACCGTTCAGCAAGGAATTCATAACATTCTTGATTCTTAAATTGGGGGGATATGGGATGAGCGAAACCGTAAATGTTGTCCACGACTATTTGCGTCAAATAGACAAAGAAATGACGTGTGACAAAAAGAAGAAAAAGCAGTTTTTGCAGCGACTGCAAAATGACATGGAAGATTTTGCTGATAGCGCAACAACTACGCTGACCGAAAATGACTTAGAAAAACATTTCGGCACACCACAAAGCATAGCCGAAAATTTTCTGAGCACTGAACCGTACAATGAAGTAAAACGAACATTTAAGCACCGAAAAGCTGTGCGCGTTTTTGTAATCGCCACAGTTGTATTTGCTCTTGTGTGCGTTTTGGGATATATTCTGTTTGATAACTGGCGGGAACGACAGTTCGAGGATGGGTATATCGTTACAAGACTTTATGAAGAAGTCGAAGGAACGCCGCCCCCAGAGCCGGAAGGCACGAGAGTTTATTAAGAAAAGAGGCAAAAAAATGAAACGTATATTAACAATTATCTGTTGTTTAACACTTTTACTTGGTATTGTACCTTTCTGTGTATCTGCATCAGAAACAGCATCGCAGAACATGCAAACAGTCGAATACCTTGAAGACGGCAGTTATATCGTGACGGAGTTAGAAGTAACACCGGCAGTTGCACGAACGGCAAGATCATATACAAAAAAATCCACCTATTACACGGCAAGCAATACAGCGGTTTTTGCAGTCTCGTTGACTGGTAATTTTAATTATACGTACAACGTGAGTTGCACTGCTACAAGCCAGAGTGTTTCTGTTTCTATCTACGATAACTCTGCATCTTATGTTACGAAAACTTCTTCCCGCTCAGGTGCAACCGTATACGGTTCCGGTACAGTTTATTATTTAGGGAAAAACAGAACGCTTTCTTTAAGTATCACCTGCGATAAATACGGTAACATTTCTTAATTTGCGTACAAGGTTTCACTCAAATCCCATATTAAAGGCGGCTGCTTTCAGTTGGAAACAGCCGCCTTTCTTTTTTAACATTCTCATATCTATAAACACTCAAAGATTACAGCAAAAACCTGCCTATTCTAAAACAGGCAGGTTTTATCTTGTAGCCTTTATTATTCCAGCACCCCGCCGTCCATTTCATGCACCGTATCGCACAGTGCCGCGATGTCCTCGTGGTTGTGGCTCGCGAGCAAAATCGTCTTCCCTTGTGCCTTGAGCTCCAACAGCAGTGCCCGTATATCCTGCACACCGGCGTTATCCAGTCCGTTCATCGGCTCGTCCAAAATGAGGATCTCCGGGTCTTCCATGATTGCCTGCGCAATACCGAGGCGCTGCCGCATGCCGAGCGAGTATTTTCCCACATGCTTGCGACTTTCGGGGTCAAGCCCCACCGTCTTCAGTACATTCAAAATCTCTTCCTTGCCGATCTTCCGCCGTATGTTCGCCAAAAAGCGCAGATTCTTGTACCCGCTGTAATTCGGCAGAAAGCCCGGCGCTTCAATAATGGCTCCAATGTCCTCCGGCATGTCCACGTCACGTCCCACGCGCTTGCCGTTCACGAGGATCACGCCCTCCTCTGGGTGCATCAGACCGCAGATGCACTTAAAAAGCACCGTTTTGCCGGAGCCGTTGCGCCCCACAATGCCGTGTATCTTTCCCTTTTCAAACGAGATCGATACGTTCTTCAAAACCACTTGGTCGCGAAAACGCTTCACCACATTTTGTACTTCAATACAAGTTTCCATAGGAACTCCTTTCACACCGATTTCAGCACGTCAATGTTCCGCCTGCGCAGCGTCACCCACGAAGTGACCGACAAAACCGCAAACAAAGCCAACAGTGCCAACAAAATATACGTAAGGCTCGGGTAAATCGAGCTGCCGTCGTAATCCACACGGGAAAGGTTCACCCACGAGACCGGCGAGATATTCACAAACCAATACCACGTCTTATACGTCACCATGTTCCACAGCACGAGCGCCGTGCCGCAGATGCCGCCCGCCGTGCGGGAAATATTCAGGTTCACGAAGAACATCAGCATACCGAGCACAGTGGCTACCAAGCTCCCGTTCACCACACACCGCAGCACCGCCGGAATTGGGTCAAACCGCGCCGTGATGACGCGTGCAAACGGAATGCTGATGCCGTTCTGCCCCGCGGCCGATGTCTGCGAAAACGTAGAAAGCAGCTTGCCCCATTCCGCGCTCCATTCGATATGCGGCAGCAGCACAAGAACACTTATGAAATACAGCACAATTAAATACAGCACAGACGCCACCACGATATACAGCATTTGCCCGATGAACCATATCCGCCGCCCGCTCCGCAGCATAATATACGGCTGCTCGTCCTCAATAAACGGCGCATCGCAAAACAGCAGCACCACACCGAGGAACAGCATCATCACCGCACTGCCCTCGTCCAGCAAAAACGGCAGCAAATACGGCGTGACCTTGTACCCTGTCCGCGTACACAGCTCACCCACCGGCGAAAGCCGTGAGTGCAAATACAAGATCTCCATCAACAGCAAAATGTACAGCCGCGGGTTCACCGCCCATTTTTTAAAGTTGTGCAGCGCAATCGAAAAGCAAGCGAAAGCCTTACCCATTTTCAAGTCTCCTTCTGCACGAGCGCGTAAATAAAACGAGGAACACCACGCCGAACGCTGCAAAGATTCCGCACGTCACAAGCGTCGTCGTCCCCGCGCCGCCGAACACCGAAAACCCCTTAGAGAGCATACCGGGGTAAAATTTGCTCGGCATACGCAGCCACATCATCAGTGTGTTCAAAACGTAATACGCCAGCATCGGCGCCGCCAGTGTCACGAATACGTTCGTGATCTTCGTCGAAAGCCACAGCGCAAATTCCGCAAACGCTCCTGCGCAGCACGCCTTAATGAAAATCACCGCCGCAAAATAGAGGTACACCCGCTCGGAATACCCAATCTCGTCAAACGCGCCCAGCGCCATGGGGATTCCGTTTTCCATGTTCACCGCCGGAAAGCCCCAAAGCCGTAAGATCATCAGGTCGAGCCACTCGGAAACGACGACCACCAGCACCGCCGAGACAAAGCACGCAATGCCTTTCGATACGCCGTATATCCGCTTCGAGCACCGCTGTGCCGAAAAGCGAATGAACCGGTTCTCCCAGTCCGCGCAGAACAGCGCCGCCCCGGGTATTGCCGCAAACAGCAAAAACAAAAGCTGAAAATCAAGGTACTGAAAGATCCCGTAAATGTAGATCAGATCATTTTCCGACTGCATACAAGAAAGCTCCTCCATGCCGGTCAAAAACGTCGCGGCAGTCAACCCCAACGCGGCAAACACAAACGCTTTCGAGCACACCGTGCGCGCAAAATCATTTCTCAAAACATTCCATACACGCATAATAAACCTCATATATCTCCGTTGCTGTGCAGCAGCTCTGTGCCGTCCAGCGCATTGATGAGGATATAGCTTGTATCTGTCATCTCAACAATTTCATTTGAATCGTTTTTAGCGGAGTATTGTAATGTGTGATTTGTTTGAAACCGCCAAACAGGAATTATTTTTGCTTCCGTAACATTTTGTTGCTGTATCGGCGTATAGGCCATTTCTATTTTATCTATTTTATAATTTCCTTCCATAATAATTGAATTATACTTATCGTCTACTATCTGCAACGCTTCGTCTAACGTTAATACTGGTTGCATCGCACCGACTTCTGTTACATCCAATGCATACGGAAGTGTCATTGCTCGTATACCTTCTTCTCCGTAAGTCATGCGCAGAAATGTGCCTGTCATGTACGAATCATCGCTGTAACCTCCCCCCTCAAAGTTACCGAGTGGCATTCCATTTACAGCTATTGGATAATCAAATATATATTGTTCATCCTTTTTTTGTGGTTCAATGATAAAGTCAAAGTCCGCGTCATATGTCTCAAGCGCCGTGCGCCCGTCATACACCGCCCGCATCGTGTCATAGTCCATTGTATAGCAAGTAGGCTCTAAAACCGATATTCCCAAGGAATTTACATATTTTTGTATTTGGGATTTTGCTTCATCAATTGTTGAAAACTCTAAATTTTCACCTGACAAATATGTTACACGGTTATCTCCAAACGGAAGAGATGTCGGAAATTCCGAAAATAGATAGTACCCCACTTCATTGCGGCCATTGGAAAAATTTGCTGAGGTTCCTGAAATCGTTAAGCGTTCCTTTTCTAAAGTCCAAGTACTATATACGCTATCTTTTGAAAACATACTGAAATCTTTAAATTCTTCTGTCTGTTTTTCCGGAGATTTTTCTCCTTCAAAAAAGACCGATGCCACTAAATTTTGATCTATTACATGTCCTCTCCCAAACATTTCCGGCAGTTCTGATTTTTGCATGGAAGCCGGAATAAGTATATCTGCATCCACTTCTACTCCAGAGGAAAGGACTTGCGTTATGTGCTCATTTGTAGTATTTTTGGAAACATCAGAACCTTGCATACTATTTTCTTCAGAAGGTTTAATTATAGAAGGTTCGCTTATAGCAGAACTGGTTTCCGTTTTTATAGAAACATCCTGTATAGGTTTTGTACAAGCTGATAAACATAAACT
>ENA-OZQY01000289-OZQY01000289.1-human-gut-metagenome-genome-assembly--contig:-NODE-289-length-8058-cov-10.328627_pt1 | contig 8058 bp, 8 predicted proteins | sample MGYA00243781_ERZ653932 | MGnify/ENA primary metagenome ERZ653932 (study PRJEB26926, sample SAMN06164611) | human gut metagenome | biome: ENVO:00009003; feature: ENVO:2100002; material: ENVO:00002003... | reverse complement strand
CTAGTCGTCGGCAGCGTCAGATGTGTATAAGAGACAGGATGTGTACCGATACTTGTGATGTGGCAACACTAAAGGAGTGGATAGAGAACTACGAAAGTACAAGAATGACCCCGATAAACGAACATACGGCAGTCATCACTTCCGAATACAACATGGTGCATGTGGTGGAATGGCTCAGAAAATATACCCCCATTGCCGAAATGAAAGAATACTAAAGGTGTGGCGGTACACAATACCGCCCACACCCGAAACAGATAACCCATAAAACAGAAAGAGCATGAAATACTATTTTATATTGACAGACAGCAGGGACACATGGATGCAGTTCGTTTACCTCCCTACGGGAGATTATGTGTCCGGCTATATCCGTGACTTGCAGAGTGTGGGAATATCCGTACATGACTATGACCTTTGGACGGAGGAAACACGACCCATTGCCGAGCGCACATTGGAACATATAAGGCAGAGCATGAACGTATAAAAAAATCGGGTGGCAAAAGCCACCCATTGACAATAACTTAAATTCATATACAGATGATAGCGAATACAATCTTACAGCAGTTGGGCGGTCATGGATTTACCGTCATGACGGGAAGCCGTAACTATATCAATTTGGGCAACGGACTACAAATGAGCCTTGCAAGGAACAAGACGTCAGCCAACAGACTGAAAATCATATTGGATGAGGACACGGATACATACACCATGTATTTCTATCGTCAGACACTGACGAAGTATGCGGACATCAGGGTCAAGGAGATAGCCAAATACGAGGGAGTGTACTTTGATATGCTCCAGCAGATTTTCACGGATGTAACGGGACTTTACACCCGACTTTAGGCAGAGGCGGCGAGAGCCGCCCTACTTTCTTTCGGTGAGCAGAAGGCGGACAAAGAAAGTAGCAAAGAAACCGCTGTTCCATATTCTCGAATAGCATTTGTTTTTACATTTCATGCCAATCGAAATCGGACAAATGAGTTGAATCTTTAATCTCAACATCAACGTCCTGTTGCAATCCATGTTTAAGTAACATAACTCCCAAAGAATTAAGACGATATTTATTTGTATCATTGGCATCTATAACAGTGTTAGATAACACACCTGCACTTAATAAAATAAACACATAGCGAAAAAGTAAATTTGGGCAAAGCGTAGCGAATTAGCTGATACAGCGTTCGTTACGCTTTGTTTTTCTATGGAGCAGAGCCAACGAAATACCACCTCGAAGCCAAACGGCGCAGAAGTTCAGTTACCACCTCGTTACTCCCGTAACGGGTGCAGATTTCTTGCTAAAAGGTTCTTTTTCTGCGTTTTGCGTTGATTTACATAGCTGTCGGTAACTCACTAAGAACTAATTTTGTAACCAAAAAAAGGAGTGAGTTATGCGAAGTACATTCAAGGTATTATTTTACGTGAAGAAAGGCAGCGAGAAGCAGAACGGCAACCTGCCTCTGATGTGCCGTATCACGGTGGACGGCGAGATTAAACAGTTCAGTTGCAAGATGGACGTTCCCCTACGGTTGTGGGACGTGAAGAACAGCCGTGCTTCGGGCAAGAGCGTCGAAGCGCAGAGAATCAACCTTGCAGTAGATAAAATCCGTGTGGAGGTAAACCGCCGCTATCAAGAGTTAATGCAGACGGACGGTTATGTTACCGCCGCCAAACTCAAAGACGCCTATCTCGGTATCGGCGTCAAGCAGGAAACTTTGCTGAAGCTGTTCGAGCAGCACAACGCCGAGTTTGAGAAGAAAGTCGGGCACAGCAGGGCGCAGGGTACATTTACCCGTTATCGGACGGTCTGCAACCATATTCGGGAGTTCCTGCCCCATACCTACAAGCGTGAGGATATTCCATTAAAGGAACTAAACCTCACGTTCATCAACGACTTCGAGTATTTTCTGCGCACGGAGAAGAAATGCCGCACCAATACCGTGTGGGGCTACATGATTGTGTTGAAACACATCGTTTCCATAGCGAGGAACGACGGGCGTTTGCCCTTTAATCCCTTTGCGGGATATATCAACTCTCCCGAAAGCGTGGACAGGGGCTACCTCACCCAAACGGAGATACAGACGCTCATGGACGCACCGATGAAGAACGCCACCCACGAGCTTGTACGGGACTTGTTCGTCTTTTCTGTTTTCACGGGTTTGGCGTATTCGGACGTGAAGAACCTCACCGCCGACCGCCTGCAAACATTCTTCGACGGCAACCTGTGGATAATCACCCGAAGAAAGAAGACCAACACCGAATCGAACATCCGCCTTTTGGACGTTCCCAAGCGTATCATCGAGAAATACAAGGGGCTGGCAAGGGATGGTCATGTTTTCCCCGTTCCGAGCAACGGCAGTTGTAACAAGATACTCAAAGATATAGGCAGACAATGCGGCTTCAAGGTGCGTTTGACCTACCATGTGGCACGCCACACGAACGCCACGACCGTGCTTCTGTCGCACGGCGTACCCATCGAAACGGTGAGCCGCCTTTTGGGACACACGAACATAAAAACCACCCAAATTTACGCCAAAATCACCGCCCAAAAGATAAGCCAAGACATGGAAACCTTGTCGCACAAGTTGGAGGATATGGAGAAGAATATCTGCCGAGCCATCTAATTAAAAACAGAATACCGATGAAAGAAGAAAGGAATATTATCACGATGGACGAGCGGGGCAATATCTCCCTGCCGAGCGATATAGGTGCAACCGCCATGACCGAGTGGGAAATCTGCGAACTGTTCGGGGTTATCGCCCCGACGGTTCGGGCAGGGATAAAGGCACTCTGCAAAAGCGGAGTTTTGAGTATATATGACATAAAGCGCATTATCCGCATATCGGACAGATACAGCGCGGAGGTTTACAACCTCGAAACGATAGCCGCCCTCGCTTTCCGTGTCGAATCGTTCGGGGCGGCAAAAGTCCGCAGGGCATTATTGGAAAGGATTATACACGGGCGAAAAGAAAAAACGACGGTATTCGTGTCGGTTGTTTCGGACGGCAAGCCCAACAGCCGTTGGAAAGCGTGATGATATACCAACATATCAACATGCAAACATACCAACATGCCAGCATACCAACATGCAAACCTATCACTATGGTGATATATATTGCAGGGTCTATTTCTCTTTTCAGAGGAAAGCGGAGCAATCATTTCCGTTTACAAAGGCAAAGCAAGCACGGGGCTTTATGTCGGCTAAAAGGTCAAGCGGCTACGCCGTTTCCCGATAAATCTTCCTCTCGCTTCGCTGCGAGCGTATTTATCGGGAAAACCTTGTATCCGACCGCCCCGTGCAAAAGAGCCTTTGAAAACGGAAACGACCGCCCCGCCGCCCACCACCGACCGAAAGGGAAAAATAATAAGGTGGGGTTATACGGGTAAGCAGGCGGCAGGGACAGCCACCGCCGAAAGGCAGACGGGCAGACGGACGGCACGCCGCAGGGTATTTACGGAGAAAATACCGTAGCTTATTAGGGAATTTTCCGAGCCGCAATACTCCGTATCGCTGAAAATTCCCCAATAAGGCAAGGGGCAAGCCCCTCTGCACACCCCATCGGGGACGGCATTTGCCGCCCCCGAAGATACAAAGAAATCATTGTTTCACAAGCCAAAAAAGAAAGGAAGAATATATGGGTTTCGTAGTTTTACACATGGAAAAGGCGCACGGCAGCGACAGCGGAACAACCGCACATATCGAGCGTTTCATCATTCCGAAGAACGCCGACCCCACACGCACGTACTTAAACCGCAGGCTCATCGACTACCCCGACGGGGTGAAAGACCGTTCGGCGGCTATACAGCAGAGATTGGAAGAAGCGGGGCTGACACGCAAAATCGGAAGCAACCAAGTACGGGCTATCCGCATCAACGTATCGGGAACGCACGAGGACATGAAGCGGATAGAGGAAGAGGGGCGTTTGGACGAGTGGTGCGCCGACAATCTGAAATACTTCGCCGACACGTTCGGAAAGGAGAACATCGTGGCGGCTCACCTGCACAGGGACGAGGAAACGCCGCACATACACGTTACGCTCGTCCCCATCGTCAAGGGAGAGCGTAAGCGCAGGAAAAGGGAGGAACAGACGAAGAAGCGATACCGCAAAAAGCCGACCGACACCGTGAGGCTGTGCGCAGACGATATTATGACACGGCTGAAATTGAAGTCCTACCAAGATACCTATGCCGAAGCGATGGCGAAATACGGGTTGCAAAGGGGCATAGACGGCTCGAAGGCTCGCCACAAGTCCACGCAGCAGTATTATCGGGATATACAGAAACTCTCCGACGACCTCAAAGCGGAAGTGGTGGATTTGCAGCGGCAGAAAGAAACGGCACGGGAAGAACTAAGACGGGCGAAAAAAGAAATACAGACCGAGAAGCTGAAAGGGGCGGCAACCACCGCAGCCGCCAACATCGCCGAGAGTGTCGGTTCTCTTTTCGGCAGCAACAAGGTCAAGACGCTGGAAAGGGAGAACACCGCCCTGCATGGGGAGGTAGCCGACCACGAGGAAACCATCGAAGCCCTGCAAGACAGAATACAGACTATGCAAGCAGACCACAGCCGACAGATGGCGGAAGTAGAACGGAAGCACCGCAGGGAGATAGCGGACAAGGAAACGAAGCACAAGGAGGAAATATCTTTCTTGAAAACGGTAATCGCACGGGCGGCGGCATGGTTTCCCTATTTCCGTGAAATGCTCCGTATCGAAAACCTATGCCGCCTTGTCGGGTTCGATGAAAGGCAGACCGCAACGCTCGTCAGTGGCAAGCCGTTGGAGTATGCGGGGGAACTCTATTCGGAAGAACACGGACGGAAATTCACGACCGAAAAGGCAGGGTTTCAAGTAGTGAAAGACCCCACGGACGGGACGAGATTAGTTCTTGCCATCGACCGAAAGCCCATTGCCGAGTGGTTCAAGGAACAGTTCGAGAAGTTAAAGCAGAACATACGCCGACCTATACAATCGCAAAGGAAAAGCAGAGGAATGAAATTATAACCGTTTTATCTCGCTGGAAAACAATAAAAAAAGTGCTGTTCATAATGCCTTATGAATGGATATTTTACTATATTTGCGCACAAAAAAGGATAGAGCAAATAAAAGTAAATACAGAATTGTAAAATTTGATAGACATGAAAACTCAAAAATTAGAAATACTGATATTATTCCTCTGTATATTTGGTTTTATAAGCTGTGATAACAAAGATGAAGAGGGTGAGAAAGTGACAGACTACAAGGAATATGCTCTGACCATTGCATCGAAGAAGATACCCGGTGTTTGTTGGTCAAACGGATTTAATTACTTATCTGATGTATATGCCATAAAGAAAGAAAATGCTCAAGAATGGGAAAGTTTTGGAGTCATTGATGGATTTGAGTTTGAAAAAGGATATGAATATAAGATAAAAATCAGTGAAACAAGTTATTTGGATTATAACATGGGAAATTCTGCATGGACGGAATATGAACTACTTGAAATAATATCAAAGGACAAAAAGGATTCAGAAAATTTGCCCTTACATTTTATCCCTAAATCATACTACGAGAATGTACAGCTTCCTAAATACAGACATGTAGTAGATGCTGATAATAATCAAAAACTTATTGAAGAAGAATTGGAGAAAAAATCTCTTATTCCTTTGGATTTTCACTATATATTTTGGCGGAGCGAAGACAAGTTCCTAAGATGTATTGCAATAAAAGATGATAATAATGCACTGGAACCGTGTATTATAAAAAGCGAAAACAAAGACCCGGAAGAAATGCCAGACTCTTACAAATTACTTCCGCCAAAAGGAAATGTAGAAGGTTTCATGGAATGGACGTTTTTAGATGAATATGGCAATGAAAACAATTATCCCTCATTTGATGTGTTTTTGGGTCGTTCTGCTAAATCAAGAAACGTAGATTTAACTCCCGATATAGCTTATCTTTATAAAGACCTTTCTAAATACTACAAAAATAAATATCCGCAAGCCGGAATAAAAGCAGTTGTGGTTTCTTATATTATTGCTATCAACTAAAATAAAGCTTCCGGCGGGGTAATTCTCCGGAGGCTTCGTACATATGTATACATGATTTCGGAAAATACACGTAAAACAGGACTATAAATCAAAGTAATATGAGAACAAATATCATCTTATTCAGTCTTATATCACTTTTCTTCTTTTCGCCAAGAATGAAAGCACAGTCAAATACAGTTAAACACGATTTTGTACATAAAGAAAACGGCTGGTATCATGTATTAAGTACAGATAGTTTGTCCTCTAAGCCAATCATAACAGTAAAGGATTTTGTTGGATTAAAACTTGAAAAGGATTATTTCGGCAAATATGCTATAAGCGGACAAATTAGCAAACATAAGCTAAATAAGTGGGCTGATGAAACGGAAAGGTCAATTGGAGGAAAAATAGCATTTGTATTTAATGATTCCATTATTTCTGCTCCGAAAGTTAATTGCAGAATAGAAAGCGGTGCATTCATGATAACTTCATTTTCAGACCAAAAACTGTCAGAAATCTACAAAGGTATAATGAGAGAAAAGTCAGATTCTCTTGAAGTCGTTTTTAAGGATTGGGAAAAGGATTCTTTATACTATGAACTATCTCTTGAACAAAAGGATTCTGTAAGAATGACCATTGACTATTGGGAAGCCAAAGCATGGATAGACCTAATAAGCAAACCAAAGGAACATTATTGGTACAGCATACAGGATTCTGCTGAATACAAGAGGCTTGAAAAGGATTTGAAAGAAGAACTAAAAAAGCCACATTTCAGTAGTAAAGCAGCAGACTACATGAAATCTGATGCCTACAAAGCATACAAACAATACCTACATGAGAATAAAGACTATATAAACCTAATGTTCCAAGGATTTCTGTTCAATAATTTGAAAGGATTGAACGGGTATTTGGTAGATGATATAATACAGTCCAAGTACCCTTTTGTACCAAGTATCAGAAGTTATATAGACAAAACAGAAAATGTGGATGATGAAAAACTGGCTGTATATGAATGGCAACGTAAAGTTTGGTATCAAATGAATATTACACAAGAAAAGGTTCTACAAGTTGATGATAGAAAAGCACAAAGATGCTTTTCTATCATCGGAAGAACATTTATAGAAGAATACATAGTTCCTAACCAAGTAACAAAATCCCCGTTAAGTGCCGGTACTTATATTCAAATTGAAGAGATACCAAAGCGTAGTTGGGTGGCAGATAAAGAGGGGTATTTCAAAATAGACAGTCTACAAAAAGGAAAATATCATTTAACATTTTCTTGTATTGGTCTTGAGCGTGTAGATACCGTAATTTTCGTTAATGATAATATAGATTTAAAGATTATATTGTCAGATTTTAGTATTCATACACCACGATTAAGCTTAATCCTTTCAAAAAAGGAAGAAAACAATATTCTGAAAGACAATTTTTGGGATAAATACGGACTTACAGCATCGTGGTACACAAAAGAAAGTTTACAAGATAAATCACAGCGTATAACAATCTTAAGTTATTCCCACATAGTAAAAAGAAATCAAATAGTTTTCGATTATCTCGATAAGAAATATGGATATAGCTGGAGGTTTGAAGCACCAAAAGGAATAATAGGGTTAGACGAAAAGTTAGATACCTATGGAATTTTTACAAAATGACAAAGTAACATACTTAACATTACAACTTACACATGGGATGAATGATTTTCTTTTTGCGTCATTTTATTTTTTCGTAAGCCAATTTTATAAAATTGCCGCCGATAGTTCGTACTTTCAGGAAAAGATATTATATTTGCCATTGAAAGAGTTATTTGACAGCATAGCAACGCAAAACGCAGAAATTCGCACAGTTGCTAAATCGTTACTTCTATTTCTCAAATAATTCGCTAAAAGTTTATTCTTCAATCGGTTAAGTCAATCCGATAAAAATCTAAAATATCAGTAGAACCATTTTCATAATAATCCTCTTTATATTTTTGCAGTTCATTTATGTCAGAAAATGGAATACGCTCTAACACCTGTCTCTTATACACATCTCCGAGCCCACGAGACGGAGCTACATCTCGT
>ENA-OZQY01000280-OZQY01000280.1-human-gut-metagenome-genome-assembly--contig:-NODE-280-length-8226-cov-9.450863_pt1 | contig 8226 bp, 5 predicted proteins | sample MGYA00243781_ERZ653932 | MGnify/ENA primary metagenome ERZ653932 (study PRJEB26926, sample SAMN06164611) | human gut metagenome | biome: ENVO:00009003; feature: ENVO:2100002; material: ENVO:00002003... | reverse complement strand
CTAGTCGTCGGCAGCGTCAGATGTGTATAAGAGACAGCACTTACAGCACTTGATATTAAAGATAAAACATTTAAATTAAAATTTCGTGGATATGACGAAGAAGAAGTTAATGAATTTCTTGATATCGTTGTAGATGACTACGAAGACTTGGTTCGTCGCAACCATGAACAAGAAAACAGAATCAAAGATTTGGAAGATAAACTTGCTTACTTCGATGAAATGAAAGAATCTTTAAGCCAATCTGTTATTCTTGCTCAAGAAACTGCTGAAAAAGTTAAAACATCAGCTAATGATGAAGCTGCTAACCTTGTTAGCAAAGCTAACTACGATGCACAACATTTGATTGATGAAGCAAAATCTAAAGCAAACCAAATTTTGCGTGATGCAACAGATGAAGCTAAACGTGTTGCGGTTGAAACTGAAGACTTGAAACGTCAAACTCGTGTCTTCCACCAACGTTTGGTTGCCGCTATCGAAGGTCAACTTGGTTTGACAAATTCACCAGAATGGACAGAATTATTGCAACCAACAGCTGTTTACCTTCAAAATTCAGATGCAGCTTTCCGTGAAGTTGTTGAAAAAGTTTTGGAAGAAGAAATGCCTGAAACTGATGATGAAATGTCAATGGATGCTACTCGTCAATTCACTCCAGAAGAAATGGAAGAATTGCAACGTCGTGTTGAAGCAGGAAACAAACATCTTGAAGAAACACAAAAACTTCCAGTAATTGATGATAGCGAAGCAGACGACATCAATCTTAACGAAACTCAAACATTTAAATTAAATATTGAAGAATAAGAAAAACGCGATTGATATTCTACATTTACAGCGAGCAGGTGATGGTGCGAGGCCAGCAATCTCTGGGATATCAGTTATCCTTTTCTAAGATTTTATCTGAATTGAGTAAGATAAAAGGGACAAACTCACCTTACGGGTTTAATGAGGGAAATTTAGATTTTCACTCCATTATTTGGTGTGCCTAAATTTCTAAACTAAGGTGGTACCACGAGCTTTCGTCCTTATTGAGACGAAGGCTCTTTTGTTTTATCACCTAAGAAACATTGTCATTTTTCTGTCGCTGGTTAACAATCCTTTGACAGTTGAATATTATTTATTATAAGGAGTAGTCATGAAATTAAAAGAAACGCTTAATCTTGGAAAAACTGCTTTTCCAATGCGTGCTGGACTCCCAAACAAAGAGCCTAAATGGCAAAAAAAATGGGAAGAAGCTGACATCTACGCAAAACGTCAACAATTAAACGAAGGTAAACCTTCATTCAACCTCCACGATGGACCTCCATACGCTAACGGAAACATCCACGTTGGTCACGCCATGAATAAAATTTCTAAAGATATTATTGTGCGTTCTAAATCAATGTCTGGTTTCCGTGCTCCTTATATTCCTGGTTGGGACACACACGGACTTCCAATTGAACAAGTTTTGGCTAAAAAAGGTGTAAAACGTAAAGAAATTCCTTTGACTGAATACCTTGCAATGTGTCGTGAATACGCACTTAGCCAAGTAGATAAACAACGTGAAGATTTCAAACGTCTTGGTGTATCTGCTGACTGGGAAAATCCATACGTGACTCTTATTCCTGCGTATGAAGCAGCTCAAATTCGTGTATTTGGTGCGATGGCTGATAAAGGTTACATCTACCGTGGTGCTAAACCAGTTTACTGGTCATGGTCATCAGAATCTGCTCTTGCAGAAGCTGAAATTGAATATCACGATATTGACTCAACATCACTTTACTACGCTAACAAAGTTAAAGATGGTAAAGGTGTTCTTGATACTGATACTTACATCGTTGTTTGGACAACAACTCCATTTACAGTAACAGCTTCACGTGGTTTGACAGTTGGTCCTGAGATGGATTATGTTGTTGTAAAATCTGCTAATGATGATCGTAAATTTGTTGTTGCACAAGCACTTCTTGATAGCCTTGCTGGAAAATTTGGTTGGGAATCATTCGAAGTTCTTGCAAAACACAAAGGTACTGAACTTGAATACATCGTTACTGAACACCCATGGGATACAGAAGTAGACGAACTTGTTATCCTTGGAGACCACGTTACTCTTGACTCAGGTACTGGTGTTGTCCACACTGCCCCTGGTTTTGGTGAAGATGACTACAATGTTGGTGTTAAATACAACCTTGAAGTTGCTGTTACAGTTGACGAACGTGGTATCATGATGGAAAATGCAGGCCCGGAATTCCAAGGTCAATTCTACGATAAAGTTGTTCCAACTGTTAAAGAAAAACTTGGTGATCTTTTGCTTGCTAGCGAAGTTATCACTCACTCATACCCATTTGACTGGCGTACTAAAAAACCTATCATCTGGCGTGCAGTACCACAATGGTTTGCATCTGTTTCTAAATTCCGTCAAGATATTCTTGATGAAATTGACCGCACAACATTCTATCCAGAATGGGGTCGCACTCGTCTTTACAACATGATTCGTGACCGTGGTGACTGGGTTATCTCACGTCAACGTGCATGGGGTGTTCCACTTCCAATCTTCTACGCTGAAGATGGCACAGCTATCATGACAAAAGAAGTAACTGACCACGTTGCTGACTTGTTTGAAGAATTTGGTTCAATTGTATGGTGGGAACGTGACGCTAAAGACCTTCTTCCAGAAGGATTCACACACCCAGGTTCACCAAATGGTGAATTCACTAAAGAAACTGATATCATGGACGTATGGTTCGATTCAGGTTCTTCATGGAATGGTGTGATGAACGCTCGCGAAGGTTTGGAATATCCAGCTGACCTTTATCTTGAAGGTTCTGACCAATACCGTGGTTGGTTCAACTCATCATTGATCACTTCAGTTGCCGTTAACGGACACGCACCTTACAAAGCTGTGCTTTCTCAAGGTTTCGTCCTTGATGGTAAAGGTGAAAAAATGTCTAAATCACTCGGAAATACAATCCTTCCAAGTGATGTAGAAAAACAATTTGGTGCTGAGATTTTACGTCTTTGGGTAACTAGCGTTGATTCTAGCAACGATGTTCGTATTTCAATGGATATTTTGAAACAAACATCAGAAACTTACCGTAAAATCCGTAACACACTTCGTTTCTTGATTGCTAACACAACTGATTTCAATCCCAATGAAGATGCTGTATTTTACGAAGATTTGCGTTCAGTTGATAAATACATGACTATTAAATTCAACCAATTAGTAGCAACAATCCGTAAAGCTTATGAAGATTATGATTTCATGACAATTTACAAAGCTGTTGTTAACTTCATCACAGTTGATTTGTCAGCCTTCTACCTTGATTTTGCTAAAGACGTTGTTTACATCGAAGCAGCAGATAACATTGCCCGTCGTCAAATGCAAACAGTCTTCTACGATATCTTGGTTAAAATTACTAAATTGTTGACACCAATTCTTCCTCACACTGCTGAAGAAATCTGGTCATACCTTGAATTCGAACCAGAAGAATTCGTTCAATTATCTGAATTACCAGATGCTGAAGTCTTCGAAGGACAAGAAAATATTCTTGAAGAATGGGATGCCTTCATGACACTTCGTAACCAAGCTCAAAAAGCTTTAGAAGAAGCTCGTAACGCTAAAGTTATCGGTAAATCATTGGAAGCTCATTTGACTATCTATGCTGGCGAAGAAGTGAAAACTCTTCTTGTTGCCCTTGATAGCGATATTGCTCAATTGCTTATCGTATCACAATTGACAGTTACTGATGAAGCTGCTCCAGCTGATGCTGTTGTTTTTGATGGTGTCGCATTTACAGTTGCTCATGCTGAAGGTGAAGTTTGTGATCGTTGCCGTCGCGTAGATCCAACAGCTAAAGAGCGTTCATACGGTGTTACAATTTGTGACCACTGTGCTGAAATCGTTGAAGCTAACTTCCCAGAAGCAGTAGCAGAAGGCTTTGAAGTTAAAGCAAAATAATGAGATAACCTATAGTAACTAAAAACGAACTCATTTGAGTTCGTTTTTTTGTATGTAAACTAAAAAAATCAGGTTTTTAAACCTGATTAGTGAACTGTTGGGAAGGAAATTTCAATTAGATTCGCTGTATGCAAGGTTTTCAACTGATCTAATTGAACGGTAGATTTGTCAATTTTGCGTTTGAGAAAAAATTCCCGAATGGCTTCGATTTCACTTTCTTTGATAGCACGATACTTGTTTGAAATCAACAGTTCGTAATGACTTGGTGCTTTAGTGAAAACAACATCGGTATTTCCTGCAGAGTAAGTCTCAACGAGTTTAGCGTCCGTGTTTCGAAGCTGGTTACGAACTAGCTCGGAATGACTACTTGTTGTGTTAATTAACCTCATAAATTTCCTCCTATGAACTTTCTACCATTATTATAACACTATTTTAGGTGAAAAACTTAGATTATGAGATTTTAATGATGATTTTTTTTCCAAGCATCAACACCCCATTTATGGCTGCCACGTTTTAATTTTACAATAGCTTCATCGACTGGGAACCAAGCAAGGTGATTAAAATCTTCAAGTGGTGCCCCAATTTTTTCATAATGTGTGACTTCATAGAGGTAAGCTGGGTTATAAAAATAAGTATCACGATGACGTGAGTAGAAGTACTCGTCAGCTTGTCCGTAATAATAACCAAGTTCAGCTGAAAAGCCGAGTTCTTCAATAAGTTCGCGTTTTAAAGCTGAAAAATGATCCTCGCCCGCTTCGATTTCTCCACCTGGAAGAAACCAAGAGCCGTTAGGGGCTTGAACTAAAATGATTTGGTCTTTAGTCGCATTTGGAATGATGGCATACACTCCGTAGCGAGCTTTGTAGTCAACGTTATCAAGTTTTTCACCAAAAGTTGGGTTAGACATAAAATTCTCCTATAAAACAAGTGTTAGAAAGAGTGGAGATAAAATTATCAATCTCTAAGATAGATTTGCAAGAGTGGCTATTGTTGTTATTATACTAAAAAAATCTGTCTTTTGCTAGAAAATTGTCGGAATATTTTGATTTTGGATTCGGAATTGTTAAAAAAGTCTAGGAAACTAAAAACTTCCTAGACTTTGCTTTTATTATTCTGCTGAAACAGTTTCTTCTTTTTCAACTTTTTTAGCTGATTTGATGATGATTTTGCCATTGCTTGTCATCACAGCTTTCAAATCTTTTTCAGTTGGGTGTTCAAGGTAGAAGTCTGTAATAGCATCTTCGATGTGATCTTGGATAGTACGACGAAGTGGACGAGCACCCATCTTAGGATCATATCCAAGGTCAACCAGTTTTTCTTTAACTTTATCTGTTACTTCAAGGTGAATATCGTTAGTTGCCAAACGGTTATTGACGTCGTCAAGCATGAGGTTAACGATATGAAGGAGATTATCTTTGCTTAGGGCTTTGAATTCGATAATACCGTCAAAACGGTTCATGAATTCAGGGCTAAAGAAGTCTCCAAGTTGACCAAGAACAGAATTTGTACGTCCTTCACGAGCAGCACCGAAACCAACAGAAGCTTCAACTTTGCCAGTACCAGCGTTAGATGTCATAATGATGATTGTATCTTTAAAGCTTACAGTACGTCCTTGACCGTCAGTTAAACGACCATCATCAAGAACTTGCAAGAACATGTGCATGACATCAGGGTGTGCCTTTTCAACTTCATCAAGCAAGATGAGTGAGTATGGGTTTCGACGAACTTTTTCAGTCAATTGACCAGCTTCTTCGTAACCAACATATCCTGGAGGGGCTCCGACAAGTTTAGCGACTGCATGTTTTTCCATGTATTCAGACATGTCAAAGCGGATCATGCTATCAGCTGAGCCGAAGAGTTCAATAGCAAGTTGTTTTGAAAGTTCTGTTTTACCAACACCAGTAGGACCGACGAAGAGGAATGAACCAATTGGACGGTTTGGTGTACCAAGACCAATACGGTTACGACGGATGGCTTTTGCAATCTTATCAACAGCTTCGTCTTGACCAATAACGTGTTCTTTCAAGTCATCAGCAAGGTGAATTAATTGAGATTGTTCTTTTTCTTTCAAGTCACCAACAGGAATATTTGTTTTTTCTTCAACGATTGCCTCGATGGTCTTTTCAGTAATCACTGGAATATCATCTTCGTTGATGGTTTGTTTTTGCATTTCCTTGTATTTAGCGATTTGATCACGAAAATAAGCTGCGCGTTCATAATCTTCTTCACGAGTAGCTTGATTTTTTAGATTTTCAGCTTGCACCAAACGTTTGTCAATTTCTTTTGGATCAACAAAGTTAAGTGTCAAGTTCATCTTAGAACCAGCTTCATCGAGAAGGTCGATAGCTTTATCTGGAAGGAAACGGTCTTGAATGTAGCGATTTGAGAGGTTAGCAGCAGCTTCGATAGCATCATCACTGTACTTGACATGGTGATAATCTTCATATTTCTTTTGAATACCACGAAGAATAGTGATAGTTTCTTCGACGCTTGGTTCGTCAACTTTTACAGGTTGCATACGACGTTCAAGCGCAGCATCTTTTTCAATGATGCGGTATTCGTTCAAAGTAGTTGCACCAACTAATTGTAGCTCACCACGAGCAAGAGCGGGTTTCAAGATGTTACCAGCATCCATGTTACCGTCACCAGCATTACCAGCACCGACAATTTCGTGGATTTCATCGATGAAGAGGATAACGTCTTTGCGTTCACGGATTTCTTCCATGAGTTTTTGCATACGTTCTTCAAATTGACCACGAATACCAGTTCCTTGAACAAGACTTACCACATCTAGGCGGATAACTTGTTTATTTTGGAGTTTTTGTGGAACGTTACCGTCTACAATTTTTTGTGCTAATCCTTCAACAACGGCAGTTTTACCAACACCAGGTTCTCCGATAAGAACAGGATTGTTTTTTGTACGGCGGTTAAGAATTTCGATAACACGAACAATTTCAGCATCACGTCCGATGACAGGGTCGATATCACCACGACGTGCGATATCAGTAACATTGATACCAAATTCTTCTAGCAAGCCCTTAGGTTCTTGTTGTGCTGGTCCGTTTGGGCGGAAATTGTTGTTGCCATTGCCACCGCGTCCGTTATTATTACCTTCACCAGATTGAGTTGGAGGAGTATTTTGGAATCCTTGGCTACCAAATGCTGGGAAGCCGCTGAGATTATTAAAGAAATCGTCGAAAGGGTTCGATGATTGGTTTGTTTGGTTAGAAGATGATTGAGGATTACCTCCTATTCCTCCTAAAATAGCGTTATTTGGGTCAGTTTTCATGATTTGATAGCAGTTTTGGCACAAATCAATTTGCTTTTGCTGACCATTGACATTTGTATACAGGTGAATAGTAGATTCATTTAAATGACAATTTTGACAGAGCATATAAAATACCCTCCTTTCGTAATGTCTGACTAAAACAATAAAGGTCAAAGATAGTCAGAATCTATACTTACATTATAGCACTAGCCACAAGGAAATCAAGAAAAAAGCATCAAAAATTAGCACTCTTATAAAAAGAGTGCTAATCCTTTTCAGGGTCAATTTGACTGGTAGCCATAGAGCCCATAACAGCTCCAAAGATAGAACCAGAAAAAATGAAGATAATTAAAAAGAGAGGACTGAATAAGATTTCAAAAGGATTTCCCCCGTCTTGCCATTTGCTAAACATGTTAAAAACAAGCATAAAAATGGCAAAAACAACTCCACTAAACTGACCTGCACCCCAAAAAAGTTAGACAGAAAAAAATCTAACGATTGGGGTGTTTTTGTATGAAATTAAGTTATGAAGATAAACTAGAAATATATCAGTTAAGACAAGCTGGTTTTTCTTGGCCTTATATTAGTCGAAAGTACGGTGTATGTCTATCCAATCTTAAGTACATGGTACGGCTTATGAATAAACATGGTATTGAGGTTGTTAAAAAAGGGAAAAATAAGTATTATCCCTCTAAATTAAAGCAGGAAATCATTAATAAAGTTCTTATTGAAGGTCAATCTCAGCTCACCGTATCACTGGATTATGCTCTTCCCCAACAATCCCTACTCACCAATTGGATAGCACAATACAAGAAAAACGGGTATACTATTGTTGAGAAACAACGAGGGAGACCGAGTAAGATGGGACGTAAACCAAAGAAAACTTGTAAAGAAATGACTGAGCTAGAGCATATTCTGGAAGAGAATGAGCGTCTGCGTACCGAGGTAGCTTATCTAAAAAAGTTGAGGGAATTGCGCTTGAGGGACGAAGCCTTACAGCGCAAAAGGCGGAAACAGTTAGAGAACTGGT
>ENA-OZQY01000278-OZQY01000278.1-human-gut-metagenome-genome-assembly--contig:-NODE-278-length-8266-cov-8.622336_pt1 | contig 8266 bp, 9 predicted proteins | sample MGYA00243781_ERZ653932 | MGnify/ENA primary metagenome ERZ653932 (study PRJEB26926, sample SAMN06164611) | human gut metagenome | biome: ENVO:00009003; feature: ENVO:2100002; material: ENVO:00002003... | reverse complement strand
CGCACAGTCCCTGATAGGAGTTTCCCGTGTCCACCAGTACCACGTGCGTGCCCTGTTCATAATATTGTCTGACCAGGTGGTTCATGAAGAACGACTTGCCGCTTCCGCTTGGTCCCAGCACGAACTTGTTGCGGTTCGTGGTGATGCCCCGTCTCATCGGCAGGTCGGAAATGTCGATATGCAGGGGCTTGCCGCTGATACGGTCTGCCATGCGGATGCCGAAAGCCGAGGGCGAGTCACGGTAGTTCGTCTCGCCTGTAAACAGGCATACTGCCTGCTCGACAAACGTGTGGAACGATTCCTCCGCCGGAAAGTCCGCCGCATTGCCCGGTATGCCTGCCCAGAACAGCGTCGGGCAGTCCGTCGTGTTGTGGCGGGGCACGCATCCCATCGAGGCCAGCTGGCTCCCCACGTCGTTCCTTATCCGTTTCAGCTCCTCCGTGTCGTCGCTCCACGCCATCACGTTGAAATGGGCACGGACGGACTTCAGCCCCTGTGAGTGGGCTTCGTTCAGATATTCCTCTATCCACTCGCAGTTGATGGCGTTCTGGCGGCTGTAGCGCGAGAGCGACTGCATGTTCCTTGCCGACTTCTCGAAGCGGCGCAGCTCCTCGTCGCTGTTGCCGACAAACACATACTGGTTGTAGATATGGTTGCAGGGCAGCAGCAGTCCCAGCGGGGCGGCAAACGACAGGCGGCAGTCCGAGCGGTCGGTCGAGAGCCGTTCGTAACGGCTGTCCGTGGCTACCGCAGCCGGCAGGTCTTCCGTGTCCGACAGCGTGTGCAGGCACAGGCGCTTGTCGCCGATGCGCATCTCCTCCGCGCTCATGGCGATGTCTTCCAGACACGCCGTATCATCCGTCGTCAGTGCCAGGTATCTGCCTATGATACCCGTTTCCTTTTCCGTTCCCGTAATCTCATCGTCCCTCAGGCGGCGCAGGCGGACGTGTCCCGAATCGTTCAGGATGCGGGCAAACTGTTCCACCGCCTCCATGAACTTCAGCGCCGTCTCCCTGTCCTGTATCTCCTTCGGGATGATATGTCCGCGGCACAGCGTGCTCCAGTTGCTCTGCCGCCTCATTCGTTCCTTCGTCGTCTTGGTCAGGAACAGGTAGCTCCTGTGGCTCAGAAACGGGCGCTCGTTGAAGTGCATCCCGTTGCTCCGTGCCAGGAAGCCCGTACCTTCCTTCTCCCAGTCGGGGCGGTACAGCTCCTTCATATACCAGTCCTGCTTGTGCAGTACCGAGTGGTCGGGCAGTACCTTGATTGCCTTGCACCACGTGGCATGGATACTCTCGTATTCCTCCGCCGTTACGGTATAGACCTCCGGCAGTTCCACCTCGAAGGCTGCGGTGATGTCTGCGTCCTTCGAGATGATGCACCCGTGTTCCACCGCCAGCAGCGGGAACCGGCTCTCCAGTGTGGTGGCTTTCATTACGTTTCTCATTCTTTCCTTCCTTTCCTTTTTCGTCTCAACAGATGGGACACCCGTCTGCGGTGGAGCAGGTAGCGCGGGCGCATCCGTGCCGCGCCCAGCTTCATCAGTCCGTGCTGGCCGTACTTCGTGTTCAGCCGGAACGTGAGCCATACCACGGCGGAAGCCGCCGTGACTCCCAGGCCGATGCAGACCCACTGGCTCACGCCCGCCATGTACAGGATGACAAACAGGAGGAAGGCGGCAAGCAGCCCGCCCGCAAACACGAACAGGTACTGCGCCTTCAGCCCCTTGAACTCCACCGGACGACCGATGCCCTTGTTTACCGGGTATTCAGCCATTGTCCTTTTACCTTAATTATATATGGGAAACGCCTGTTTAGAGAAAGAACGAGCGTAAAATGGTCGCACTCACTATCAGGAAGATACACGCACCGAACCAGCTTGCGGCGGTCTTGCTCGTGTCCGGGTCGCCGGACGAGAACTTGCCATAGACCTTGATGCCCCCGATAAGACCCACCACTGCGCCGATGGCGTAGATGAGCTTTGTCGCCGGGTCAAAATACGATGTCACCATGCTGGTGGCTTCGGTGATGCCCGCCATGCCGTTACCCTGAGCGAAGGCGGAAATGTTGGCAGCCAGCAGAAGGGCTGCGAGGATGAACTGTTTCTTTTTCGATGTCATTGTCATAATCTTTTTTCGTTTTTTGTGCCTTGGGGTCGGATATTCCCTTCGGCGATTGATACTTTTTAATTCTTGCGGCTTCGGATAAAGCCGGCTTCTGGATTTAGTGGATTCGGTGGCAAGCCGATAATTTAGCCGTAGTCGGTTTTCTTTTTTCGCATCTTAGTTACATCTTTTACATTGTTATACATAGTCGCGGATGTTGAAGTTCTCGTATTCCTTCCGTACAGCCGCTTTCATTTTTGTTTTCTTCTCTGCGGGCTGGATACTTGTGAGATAGGTTTCCACCATTTCCGACACCCTTGCCTCGTACCGGGCATTGTTGCGCCGGAACATGTCGTAGAACTCTGTCCCTTCCAGCTCGTGGAATACCTTGCCCGCTTGCAGGATGTCGGCTTTCCCTGCCTTCGGGTTCTTCACCGCCCTTGCCGCACGGTCGATTTCGTCAAAGGTGCTTCCGCCCGCCTGTGGCGGCTCTTCCTCAAGTTCCCCGTCCGTGTCGTGGACGCGGTTGTCCCTGAAAACCTCGTCCAGATCCTCGTCGGGCACTTGGCGCGACGGCTTCGTTTCCGCAGCGTGGCTGCCGGCGGTTTCCATTTCGTCGTCAAAGGTAACGTCCTTTTCGTCCACCGCCTCGCTTTGCATTTCCGTGGCAGCATTTGGCGTCGGAGTGGCAGCCTGTGGCTTCATTTCCGGCATTCTGAACCTGCTTTTTCCAATCACATCGGGCAACGGTTCCCGTGCCGGTTCAATGCCGTCCTTGCCGTCAGCTTTTCGTGACTCCTTGCGTTCCCATGTCAGGTAGAGCAGTACCCACAGGTTGCACGCCATCATCAGGATTAGCAGCAGCGTCACCATAGGCTTACCGCTATCTGTCCGACAACATCGTGGCTTTTCTTCCTGTGCAGGCTCTCCGGCTCCGTACCGTGGTGTTCAAGGTGTTCGGTGACGATGCGGTCTGTATAGCCGGATATGGTCATCCCGTTTTCTCCCGCCATGCCCGCTATGCGCCTGACCGCCTTGTACTTCTCCCGGCTGATGTACACCGCCTTCCGTGCGGTGCCTTCCGGCTTGCATCCGTTCAGGCACTTGCCCTTATAGGCTTCCTCTCTCTGCTTTCTTTTGAAAATTTGGATGTTCAGTTTCATTTCGTCTTTACTTTTTTATGTGATACAATGTTTTCCTCAAATCAGATTGTCCCTGTTGCGGCGGTACAGGTCGTTGATTTCGTCCTTGTTCTCCTCAAAGTGGCGCATCAGCACCGTGTCGATGTAGCCGCCCACGGTTATTTCCTTGTCGGCGATGGTGTTCACTATCTTGGAAACGATGCTGTGTGCCTCCTTGCTGATGTACACGCAGTGCCGGAGTTTCACCTCGTTCCGTTTGAGGAAGGTCGAGCCGTAGTCAGGCTTCTTTCTTTTCGCGGGTTCGCTCCGTGCTTTAGCTTCCGTGGGCTGTACCGCATCTTCCGGTACGTTGCCGGCATCGGGTTCGTCCGTTCCTTCCCTTGCCGGAGGTCCGCCCATCTGACGGGATTTTCCTATGGAGGCAAGCAGCAGGCTTTCGTCTATGCCCTCCGTATTCAATTTTCGGCTTGCCATGAGGTTTATCCGTTGATGATGGAACATATCTCTTCCGACAGCTCGCGGATACGGCTTCCCTTCAGCATGGAGGCGTCCGGCGGCAGGATGGTCGAGCGGAACACCGACTTGCGGTCGTCCGACGGCTCGCGGCGGAAACGCTTGCTGTCGGGCAGCCTCGTGTCAAGGACATGGAAGTCGTTTTCGGCGAACAGCTTCCCGTACAGGTCGTACAGCCCGGTCTTTTCTCGTCCGTCCACCATTGTCCAGAACAGGGATATGCCTTTCGTCTTGGCAAGCCCGGTGGTGACGAGGTTGTCGTTGAACATCATCACGAACTGCAATGCGCTTTCCACCACGAAGCGGTCGGCACTGACGGGCGTGAAGATGTAGTCCATCTGCGAGAGCGTCTTTATCACCCCGTCGCTTTTCAGCGTGCCCGGCAGGTCGAAGAACACGATTTCCGGCTGGTATCCTTTCTCTGACAGCAGGCTGTCCGCATCGTCCAGCGCTTGCACGGCGTTGCTTCGGACGATGGGAAATCCCTTGCGCCCCGACTTGCGGAAATGTTCACAGGCAACGGCTTTCAGGCTGTCGTTCTTTTCGATAAGTGCCGTTTCCTTGTCGCGCAGCCCGGCGATGCTGTGCTGCGGCTCGTCGCAGTCTATCACGGCGACATCTATCCCCATCACGTTGTGGATGTAGTTGGCTACGAGCGCGGTGACGGTCGATTTGCCGACACCGCCTTTCTGTGTTGCGAATGCAACGAATGTTTCCTTGTTCATTTTTCTGTATGTTTTAATCGTTGTGGGTTTATGACTGTGGCGGTATGCTTCCCCGCCTGTTCATTTCTCTGCCTCTGTATATATGCGTATGCGCACTTTCTTGCATACACGCATTTCTACGGAGGTCTTGGTTTGAGTCTCCGCTGGTGTGTTGTCATACGCCAATACGTCAGTACGTCAGCACGTATGTACGTCAGTGCATCAGTACGTATGTATGTCAGTACGCCAGCGGAGCTGTGTGTCTGTCCGTCCGTGCGGACCTGCCTTTTCAAATGTCTGTTTCCGTCCATGTCCATTTATTTGCCTTGTTGCTTCATCGTTTCTGTCCGCAAAGGAATATACAAATCCGCCGGTCTGTATCGTTTCCCCCTTGCGTGGCAGCATTTGGCTTCGTTCCGGTAGCTTGTGGCGTTTTTCAACCACTTCCCGGTGTGTTTTTACCCCGTACCTTTGCCCCCAAGCGGCAGGGCAACGCTCCCGATGCGCACATCGTACCCCCTGCTCCGTCCTTCTTTTGGGCAGCCGAAGGGTATCGGGCGACCGATACCTTTATGGGTTGTTATAGCAGGTTTATCCCCAATCCGTCGTGTACGGATTCTTGTGTCCTTAAAGACACAGCAAGGTGTCTTTTGAGTAACTCAAAGGGTTTCCGGTTACTCCCGGAAACGACCTTGCCCCTTGCGGGGGAGGGCTTCCCCTCCGAAGTCGGGAAGCCTGTTTCCTACCTGCGGTATGCGTGCCGGAAGCTGCGCTTGTGCCGTGAAACGAACCACTAAATCCATAATAAAGATGAACAAGAAAAAGAACGGGGATGAAGCGTCCCTTAAATGGGGGCGGCATCCGAAAGAGAGCCGCAAGTCGCACTGTGTGATGGTGCGCTTCGACAATGAGGAATGGCAGAAGTTTCTTGCCATGTATGAGAAATCCGGCGTGTACGCGAGGGCAGTGTTCCTGAAAGCACACTTCTTCGGACAGCCCTTCCGGGTACTGGTCACGGACAGGACGCTGCTGGACTATTGCACGAAGCTCTCCGCTTTCCATGCGCAGTACCGCATGGTCGGCAACAACTACAACCAGGTGGTCAGGGAGCTTCGCTGCCATTTCTCGGAAAAGAAGGCGATGGCATTGCTCTACAAGCTGGAGCAATGCACGAAGGAACTGGCCGCTCTGACGCGGCAGGTCATGGAACTTTCAAAAGAGTTTGAGGAAAGATGGTCGCGAAGATAAGCATGGGAACATCGTTGTACGGCGCACTCGCCTACAACGGCCTGAAAGTGAATGAGGGCGAAGGCAGGCTCCTTGCCGTAAACCGGATTTTCGACGACGGCAGCGGACGGGTGGACGTGGCACGTGCCGAACAGGACTTCAAGCGGTTCATGCCGGAGCAGGTGCGCACGCGGAACAAGGTCATCCACATTTCGCTCAATCCGCATCCTGACGACCGCCTGACCGACACGGAGCTGGAACAGCTCGCACGCGAGTATCTCGACAGGCTGGGTTACGGCGACCAGCCGTATCTTGTATTCAAGCACGAGGACATCAGCCGCCACCACCTGCACATCGTCTCCGTCAATGTGGACGAAAGCGGCAGGCGGCTTAACCGTGACTTCATCCACCGCCGCAGCAAGCGCATCACCTCCGAGCTGGAAAAGAAGTACGGGCTGCACCCGGCTGACCGCCGCCAGCTCCGTACCGACAACCCGCTCCGCAGGGTGGACGTATCGCAGGGCGATGTCAAGCGGCAGGTATCGAATGTAGCCAAGGCGGTCATGGCAGGCTACAAGTTCCAGACAATGGGCGAATACCGCGCTCTGCTCTCGCTCTACAACGTCACCGTGGAGGAAGCCCGTGGCATGGTGGACGGGCGCGAGTATCACGGGATGGTCTATTCCGCCACTGATGATACCGGTAACAGGACCGGCACTCCCTTCAAGGCTTCCCGCATCGGCAAGTCCGTCGGTTACGAAGCCGTGCAGCGCAGGTTTGAATACTCCAAGGAACAAATCCGCGACAGGCGTCTGGCGGAGACGACCCGCCGTACCGTCGCCGCCGCGCTTGCCCGGACATACCGCCGCGAGGAGTTCGTCACCCTTCTCCGGGACAAGGGCGTGGATGTGGTGTTCCGCCACACCGACGAAGGGCGCATCTACGGGGCGACCTTCATCGACCACCGCACGGGCTGTGTGCTCAACGGTTCTCGTCTGGGCAGGGAGTTTTCCGCCAATGCCCTGCAGGAGCATTTCACCCTGCCGTATGCCGGCACTCCGCCCATACCGTTCACTATTACCGTGGACGGGCAGCAGCCCGACACCCGTCCTGCCGTGGAATACGACGAGGGGTATTCCTCCGGCTTGGGCTTGCTCGGCGGCGACACTTCGGGCGCACAGGCCGAGGAAGCCGCCTTCGAGCGCGACCTCAGGCGCAGGCGGAAAAAGCGCCGCAAGGGACAGGGATTATAATTCAGTCATTCACTTGAAAACAGAAACAGATTATGTCACAACAGGAAGACGATTTGAGGGCACTGGCGAAAATCATGGATTTTCTTCGTGCCGTAAGCATTATTCTGGTGGTCATCCACCTCTACTGGTATTGTTACGAAGCCGTAAGGCTGTGGGGCATCGGCATAGGTGTCGTGGACCGGGTACTGATGAACTTCGACCGTACCGCCGGACTATTCCATCACATTCTCTACACGAAGCTCTTTGCCCTTCTTCTGCTTGCGCTCTCGTGCCTCGGCACGAAGGGTGTCAAGGAGGAGAAAATCACCTGGCGCCGGATCTGGGCGGTACTTGCCGCGGGGCTGGTGCTGTTCTTCGGCAACTGGTGGGTGCTGTCCCTGCCGCTTCCGGTGGAGGCGGTTGCGGGTTTCTACACCGCTTCGATGGCGGCGGGCTATGTCTGCCTGCTCATGGCGGGCACATGGATGAGCCGCCTTTTGCGTACCAACCTCATGGAAGACGTGTTCAATGTCGAGAACGAGAGTTTCATGCAGGAAACCCGCCTCATGGAGAACGGTTATTCCGTCAATCTGCCCACACGTTTCTATTATAGGAAGAAGTGGAACAATGGCTATATCAATGTGGTCAACCCCTTCCGTGCCACCATCGTACTGGGTACGCCGGGCAGCGGAAAGTCCTATGCCGTGGTGAACAGCTTCATCAAGCAGCAGATTGAGAAGGGCTTTGCGATGTACATCTATGATTTCAAGTTCAGCGACCTTTCCACCATTGCCTACAACCACCTGCTGAACCACATGGACGCATACAGGGTCAGGCCGAAGTTCTACGTCATCAACTTCGACGACCCGCGGCGCTCGCACCGCTGCAATCCCATCCATCCGGATTTCATGGAGGACATCACCGATGCTTACGAGAGTGCCTACACGATAATGCTCAATTTGAACAAGACCTGGGTGCAGAAGCAGGGCGACTTCTTTGTCGAGTCTCCGATTATCCTGTTCGCCGCCGTGATATGGTTCCTCCGTATCTATCAGGACGGGAAATACTGCACCTTTCCCCATGCCATCGAGCTGCTCAACCGCCGTTACGAGGACCTGTTCCCGATTCTCACCAGCTATCCCGAACTGGAGAACTACCTTTCCCCGTTCATGGACGCCTGGCAGGGCGGGGCGATGGAACAGCTCGCCGGTCAGATAGCCTCGGCGAAGATTCCGCTCTCGCGCATGATTTCCCCGCAGCTCTACTGGGTCATGTCCGACAGTGAGTTCACACTCGACATCAACCTGTCTCTTATACACATCTCCGAGCCCACGAGACGGAGCT
>ENA-OZQY01000246-OZQY01000246.1-human-gut-metagenome-genome-assembly--contig:-NODE-246-length-9113-cov-11.575293_pt1 | contig 9113 bp, 13 predicted proteins | sample MGYA00243781_ERZ653932 | MGnify/ENA primary metagenome ERZ653932 (study PRJEB26926, sample SAMN06164611) | human gut metagenome | biome: ENVO:00009003; feature: ENVO:2100002; material: ENVO:00002003... | reverse complement strand
ACCAATTCTTATAAGGTGGAAGTACTTTATAAATATATATTTTTCCAATTATCTTTTTCATACTTATATTTTCAAATTCTGCAATTATGCTTTCTCTAAATCTCCCCATAGCTTTTTAGCCAATTCGTAATTCTTTTGTGCTTCATTAACCGCTTTCTTGGCGTAAGTGAGAGAATAGGAGTGCTCACGCGGATATTTGCCGGATTTCAATCCCTCATGATATTCCTTCGCTTTCTCTAACTTGTGTTCGTAGAAATCGATGCTTTCCGGCATAGAAAGATTGATAGTGTTTGCCTTTTCTTCCCAATATTTGGCAATTCTTTCGTGTTCGGCAGCTTTGTCGCTAAACTCAACACTTTTTCCCATATTGTTCCAAGTATCATCAATAGCTTTTCGGTGCCGCTTCTCACTATGGTGCCCGACCTTAATTGGCTCTCCAAGAGAAAGAAAATCTTTGTCTTTGTTCGATCGGTTGAAATATTCGTTACTTTTTTGTCCGGCAGACTGGGCCCAATCATGGCGGCGCTCGGCTCTTTGTCTGGCCCATTCTTGCACATTAAATCCGTCAGCTCTGACGATGGAGTAATAATAAAAGCCTTCACGTTCATAGATGAGATTGAATACAATACATTCATTCTCTTTGCCATATTTGGTTGTAACTTCAATAACTTCTCCTTTTTCGTGTTTCTCACTGCATTTTGCGAGAAAAACATTGGGTACATATTTGCTATACGTATTCATATCAATATAATTATCGGTTAAAAACTTCTTTGTGTACTTGGTTTATAGTGCCATTGATTATTAAAGAACCTTTGGCGGCACGAATTTTACTACCTTTTTCCTGCACTTGATAACCGGCCTTTCTAAGCCGGTTTATCTTCTCTTGTGGTGGCATCACCTTAAAATCCTTCTTCTTCATAATCTGTATCAAAAATTCGTGCAACCATATCGACGATATTTTCTTCTATATTCTCAGTGGAACCCGTTACGGCATTGGCAATGTTTTTCTTTTCTTGGATAATGCGATAGACCTTTTCATCAATGGTACGACGACCAAGGAAATAATAGCACGTTACGCTATCTTTCTGCCCGATTCGATGTGCCCGGTCTTCGCACTGGCAGCAATCAGCGTACGTCCATGGAAACTCCACAAAAGCAACGTTCGACGAAGCTGTCAGAGTAAGTCCGACACCTGCAGCTTTAATGGAACAGATGATAATATCTGTTCTGGGATTATTCTGAAAGGCATCAACTGCCCGTTGCTTCTCATCTTGCGAATCTCTACCTGTAACCGATACGGCGGTAGGAAAATATTCCTTCAACTGGTCCACAACTTCATGGAGTGAACAGAAGAGGATAATTTTCTTTCCGTTTTCTCGGAAGTCCTTTACGAACTCAATAACATCACGTACTTTTCCTCGGGCTGATATTTGGCGGAGAATATTAATACGCACCATGACTTCACCTCTTAATGCTTTCTCTATCTTTTCATCATCCGCTTCTTTATATTTCTGTAGATACATAATGAGATCACGTTCTGCATCGCTATACTCCTTGCGGTTAGTTATCTCACAAGTATTTACTTGCCGTATTTTATCGGGAAGGTCTGTTAGTACCAGTGATTTTTCACGTCGGAACATACATTTAGTCCATAGCATATAATTAAGTTCTTTCAGATTTGATGCCTCATTCTGACCGGAGCAGTATCTATTGACAAATGTTTTATATCCACCAAAATCCTCCATTCTGGAAAGGATGGATAACTGCGGAATTAAATCTTTAGGTTTGTTGACAACCGGAGTTCCGGTAAGTTCAATGACCCATTCTTTGCCATTGCATATACCTTTACAGAATTTAGCTTGCTGTGTGGATGATGATTTGCAACGGTGGCTTTCATCAATGATTACAGATTTGAAAAGTTGGATGCTGTTTCTGAATTCCACATCTCTTAAAGTCCAACCAGATTCTTTTTTGATACGTTGTACAAAGTATTTTTTAAGCGATTCATAATTAACGATGAATACCTGATACATGCCAGTCTGATAAAAGAACGTCCATGTATCGCGTACCTTATCTGTAAGCACCATTGCTTTTTTATCTGTAAACTTATGCCATTCTCTTTCCCAATTTACCTTTAAGGCAGAAGGACAAATAACCAAGCAAGGAAAAGCATTCCCAAGATTAATGGTTGCGATGCTTTGCAATGTCTTTCCAAGACCCGGCTCATCGCAATTCATAAAGCGTTTGAGCTGTAGTCCTCTCGCGATACCTTTTAATTGATATGGGTATGGATTAACTTTTAATAAGTGTGGAGTGTTAAGTTCCGGCAATTCCGGTATATTGTATGCAACTTCCTCTTCTTCTTGTTTCTGTTGTCCTGTAACCCATTGGATATTTTCAAATGGTCTGATTTGATAGACCATTTTTTCAAGCTCGACACGACTGGAAACAGGAATAAGCCATTTCTTTCTGCTTCCATCATACCTCTTGCCTGTGATTTGACGTATTCTATCTACGATTGTTGGCTTGTATTTGAAAGAAACTTCAAAGACATTTCCTTTTAATTCTATTATCATGACTTGTTATTTAGAGTTTTATGGGGCTGACAATAAAAATCAGCCCCGAATTTGATTAAGCGGCAGGAACTATGGTTTTGGGCTTTCTGCCTTTTCTTTTAGGCTTTTCTTCTTCTGCAGGAAGTTCTTCTGCGTCAGTAACAGCTTCATCGGGAATATCGCTTTCAAAATCTAACCGCTCTTGCTTAATACCCCATTTCTCTTCAAAGAGGTATGCTTCCACTTCCGCATCGCAAGCAGCAGCATCTATTTGCAGTTCTTCCGCAAATTTATATTCTCCGTCTCCGAATGGTGTAAAGATTTTCAAATCCACAATTTTACCGGATTGTAGTAATTTGCCTCCCATTATGGTTATACCTGGTACTCCATCGTTGCTATCATTGGCATATCCGGTAATGAAGTAGTTATTCAGAGTTTCATCAAAGCCCGGTGATGTAAAACTTGACTTGTAGATTTTTTCCGCTTCGGGTTGCTCGCATAATACCACAAGATGCAGTTTCAAGTGATTAAAAATCTCCTTCAGTTCGGAATGTACGATTTGGTCGCAATTCTTGGTAACCTTGTTTGTGTAGTTGGCTTCTGTGAATCGCTCGTTGTACACAACATTTAATCTGTCTTTTTTAATGACAGCCTGCTTGATGTCAATTTTTGCAGTTTCCATTGTTCTCTTTTTTAGGCTCATCCTTTGATGTAAGAATAAGCATGTTAATAAATAGATATATGATTATACCGGCTCCCATGATGAATGGGAATCCAGTAATGTTTTCGTCTAATCCCATTAGGATAATGGCTATAAGAAGCCAAAGCAAGTATTTGGGTGCTTCTTGGTCGTTTAGCATTTTTGTCTGTTGTTATTGTTGTACATACCAGCCATTTTCATTTCTTCTTTGGCTTTGCTTATTACTGTCACGCACCATGATAGCTGATGTGTTGCGGTTCGATTGCACCGTTCACACCAATCGACCAAATATCGTTCTTCCCTGCAAAGGGAGTTTACTAAAGCGTTTATTGCCGTAGCTGTAGCCTTGGCATTTTTGGCTGTTTCGGCAAGTGTTTTCATTGTTTCGGAATTCATGGCTTCGTTAAGCCAATATTTAGCATCAGCTAATAACTTTCCTGAACGGGCGACATATACGGCCAAGTCATTTCCGCGCAACACGGCTTCTTCTGCATTTTCGCTCATTGTTATATTGAGGAATGAGTCAATATCTGTAAGTTCCTTGCAGATTTGTTCTTTGGGTGTGATAAGTATGTTCATATCGTTTTCGATTAAAATATATCAAGAAAAGAGCATCCACCATTTAAAAGCCAATTCATCATATTTCTCTTTCCCACGTTTATAGGTATCATCGTCTCGTCTAATGAATGCTTTGAATATTTTCAGGTTCTTCTTGCTGATGGCATAGATAAAGTCCTGTTGGCTTCCTGCTATATCCATATACCATGCTCTAGAACGGTCCCAATCAAAAAAATCTATAGCTTCATTGAACTGGTTTTGTGATTCTGCAAAAGTGGTCTTTAAATCTCCACCAAATCCAAAACCAGGTAACCACCAATCCCATTTACACCGGGTATCAAGAGTGTACTCGAAGTTTCCGTAGAGAAATCTTTGGGATTTGTTTACCATGAACTTCTGGGTATCGGAGTTGGAAAGAACGGCTTTAAGGAACTCGTCTTTTCTTGCCTCTTTTCTTAAAGCTTCCCTCATGGCAAGGCCTAACTCGAAATCTTCCCGTGAATAGGTTACATCATCCACCATGCGCTTACTATAATGTACCCGTTCGTTTTCGGTAATAAGTGCATCTACCAATGTCCCAAACTTGAAGGCTTTTTCTTTATCCCCATACTGGGTACGGGGATAAAGATAGTTTTTGAGCTCTGTCAGATCGGAGTTGCTGACTTCTGTACGCAAGTAATATGAATCCGGATTTGCCATTACTTTCCTGCTTTAACTTCTTCTTCGTATCGGATATATTTTGATTTGATTTTCATTTCATCATCGCTATTTGCTTTCTTTTCGCAGAAGGAAATCATCTTTTTGTGGATTTTTTCAAGTTCTTCTATTGTCAGATTCTGACCTTCATTTATCCACCACATCTGATATATTTCCAAGAAGCCGGTAGGGTGTAATATTTTAATCCTTTCAGTTACTTTGGCTTTGCTGGTCCTTGTTGTAACAGAAGCGGCAGCCGTTGCAAACAGACTATTCATTTGTGCGGATTGTATAGAAGACTCCGCTTTTTGCTGCAGTTCATGTTCTTTTTGCTGTATTTCAAGTTCACGTTGTTTTCGCTCCTCTTCTTCCCGTTGTTTCCTTTCGGTTTCCGCTTTGGCTGCAGCTTCAGCATCTTTCTTGCGCAATTCTTCTTCCTCAATAAGTTCTTGCTTTTTGGAGGAAAGGCGGTCGATAAATGACTGACGTAAATCCTCCATGTCAAACTTATACTGTTGAGATAAAGCGGAATATTTATTGTATAGAATTTCAGCCTTGATATTCGCTTTGGTTTGTGCGTCCAGATAGTAAGTTGTGATGTCTTGATTGAAAGTGTCGAAGTGCTCACGAGGGTACAGAGTTGACCAACCTCTAATACTCTTTTCTTTCAGTTCAAATGTAGCTAGTGTAATGCTTTTCCAAATATGGCTCAGATTCTTCTGTTGTTCGGCAAAATAAGAACTCACGTGTGTATTGATAGCCTGTTCAATAGCAAGCCGATACGTTCCTTTTTCCTTTTCAATATTGGCTTGTCGTTGCATCTCCTGCTGCTTCCTTCTTTCTTCTTCACGCTTCAGTGCTGCATATCTATCACGTTCTGCAGCTATTTTGCCCGGAATTGTTGATTTGTCTTTTGGGTCAATAGCTTTTTCATCTGTCGTGAAAATGGACCGGATACGGTCGAATAGTTGGGTAACAGGCGCACGACGGCTTTTCATGTTGGTAATTGTAACATTGACTTTCTTCAGATACTCCGCAGCTTTGGCATCCAGTTCATCAGTCATGCCTTCTCCTTGAATCGTATCTAAGATTGCCTGTCCCGCTGAATTACAGTTGGCTATTGATTTTTGGTTCTTGCCTAAGGCGTCAGGGGCACTTTTCATTAAAGAGGTAAACTCTTCTACTTTTATTAATTCTGTTGACATAGCTTTAAGTATTAATGGTTAGAATCCTTCTTCTTCATCTGCTTTGCTGACATTTACAGATACCGGTTCCGGTGCGGTGAGCTGTTTTTCTTCACCAAAAGGAATGTTTGGGTCTTCCTGTGCAATATTGGCATCTTCCACAATTCCATAATCGATGATTTCTTCTTCCTCCTGGTCGGTTGCCATAATGGTATATTTTCCGGTACGTACTTTAGGGTATGCGTCGAAGGCGTGTTTAATCATTTTGTTTTCAAGGAAACCGGGGTCAATGCCGCCATTGTTGGAAGTGTATAAAGCATTGGCATTACCAAGTTCTCTCCGTCTGGTCTGCTCATTCCATTTGGAATTTGCTTTTTCGCTATAATGCTTCAAGCGTTCAATATCCCCTTGCATAAGCCATTGATAATCCACTGAATTATCATTGCGTACAATGCGTATGAATGCTGCAATAACCTTGGTTGATGTGCGGGGGCATTGTGCTTCATACTCGATGTTTTTTACTCCATTGACTAAAGATGCCTTGAAATGGTCTCCCTCATAAACGACGACGGGGTTGTCAGCATATTTAATTTGGCCGGCACGCATACGCATGGTAAGTTCACCGTAGCCGGTAACCGAAACGTATGCACGTTTTTCGTAAATATCGTTCCCATGTTCGTTTTTGTACCCAGTTTTGCAGTTGCGACTCAGAATATAGCAGAGCGGATGCCCTGTCTGGTCTAATGTTAGTCCATTGACTGCGATATCAAGGAAACAGCCATAAAGGGACATTTTGCTTGAAGTGGCTACATCGGGGTTATCTCGAAGTAATTTTTGAAAATTGAATACTTCTTTGTGGTACATCTGCTCACCCTTATCCGTACCCCAAATTGCATTGTACATTTGAATAAACTTTGCTTGTACACCTTCATTTTCGACAATTTTCGTTGCTGGAAGCGCATTTAGCTCTTCCATCTTAACTTGAATAATACTGCTCATAATGAGAATTTTAGTTGTTAATATTAAAATCTGCTTTGTCTAACCGTACCCAGACTGATTTGCCGGGACTATTAAACGATTGTTCTAAATCGACATCAACAAGCACCTGATTATAGCATTCCAATTTGCGTATAACCACTCCGGTAATAATGGCGTAGTCCACATCATCCCCGTAATGTCCGCACCGGAAAAAGAGTCCGGCTGTAATGTTCTGCCCTATTTGTATATCTTTTGCAGTCATGGTACTTGCATTAATACTTTGATTATGTTGGCCGGTACTTTGTTATGAATATCCATCATGGCACTTGCTGTTTCCAGTTCGGACATTTTCACATAATACTTGCCGCGTTCCTTGTTCTTAGCAGGATAAAACTTTATCCATTCCTTACTACGCCATTCTGTAATGAGACGACGTCCGTATATCTTTTCTGCTTGGGAGATTGTTACCACCTCCGGCAGTAGTCCTAATGCTTTAAGCGTCTGAATCGTTCCGATTTTTATGCCGCTTGCTACAATTCTTTCTAAATATCTTTCTCCCATTTTAGCTGTTTCTTTGGTTGGTTAATTATTGGTTACGAGCTTTCTTCACTATCTGAAACACATTGCAACTCTATGCTATGCTGCCTGTTTATAATTAGGTTGAGATATTTCTTCTGTCTTGTATCTTTGCGTTCTTCCTCTTCTTGTTCGGTAGTAATAATCGTGATGATTATCTACTGAAAATTGGAATATTACTATTCCCAAGAAGCAAAGAGCTATAATCGTTTTTTGTAGCTGTTGAAAATCTATGTTTAGAGTAAATACTCTATTGGCCCACCATGACCCCAGTTCATTTAATTTGCTGGTTCCTGTCTTTTTGTATGCTTTGTCGAGCAATACGTTGAAGTTCCGTAAGCCACGTGAAGCCTGTCTGCCATTTCTTTCTTTGCGAGTCCGCAAAAGGCAAGTCCGGCGATTTGATTTTCACGCTTGGTTAATTCATTGTTCGCTTGTAGTTCCATTTTGCAATGTTTCTAATTCGGCTGCCGCTTTAGAAACTCCTTTTGAGGCTTCCAAGGCTTCTTTAGCCATTCTGGTTGCTATTGTGAGAACTTTAGCCTTATAAGCTGAACGGGCAGATGCAGGCTTGTTGTTAAGGATATTATGTACTGTGCCTTTTGAACATCCTGCTTCTTTTGCAATGCTCCCCTCATAGCCATAAGGGAGATTGGATTTAATAATTTCTAATTGATTTTCCATATACCTGATATTATTGTCTGAGTTCCCGGCAAGGTGGTCAAGCCCGGCCGGGATTGGTTATCTATTTTTGTTTTTTCTTTTCGTATTCCAAACAAGCCCTTCCATTTGCGAGCCATTTTTCGGAACCTCTTTTAGCGCAAAGACCAATAGCTTTATTTTCAGTGCTGCGACTAAAGTATTTGCACGTGGCACATCTTGAATATCCCATGATTATTACTTGCTTAAAATATTATCCAATAACTTCTTATCATCATCCCAAAGGTTATAGCCCTTAGCTATTTTTTTTCTTAGATACTCTCTTTCTCCAATCATGGCGATTGTCTTTTCTCTCAAATCGTTTGCACTCCATTTTTCGGCTTGGTCAATTAAGAAATTAGAGAGATATTTACGCTCTTCATATAGTTCACGTACTAATACGGTCTTTCGTTCTATTTCTTTAAGTGCGGTTGGATTTTCAATCCACAGCTTACAAAAAAGGTCTTTATCAAGGTCTGTATTCATATAGCATTCTTCTACTTCTGAATAATCACCTACGAACTTTTCACCGATTCTCTCTTCGAATTCTTTCTGTATCATATCTTGTCTTTTTTAGAGTGAATAATCTATTTTACTGTTTTTATTCCAACTTTATTTTGCTGTTATTGCGCTTTTGCACTAACTTTATGGTGCAAATTAAATATTTTCTTGAAATATAAACAAGAAAAACTTGAAATATTTTTCAAGAAAATAATGAATATGATTAAATAAAAACTTTAAATGTATGAAAATTGGATTGGTAATCAAAGAGTTAATGCTTAAACAAAATATTGAAGTTGCAGATTTGGCAAAACGATTGGGTAAGACAAAACAAGCCGTATACGATATGCTTGATAAAGAAGATGTTAACACCTCATTGCTTCGTGAGCTTGCTGCTATTTTTAATGTTCCAATAACTATTTTCTTTGATAATTCAGTAAATAACAATCAATCTAATACAGGAAATAATAGTATCGTTTTAGGTCAGAATAATAATGTGGATTCTTTAAACTTGGATTATAAAGAAAAACTTGAAAGTGCATTGGTTGAGATAAAGCATTTGAAAGAAGTTATTGATGCGAAAGACAAACTTCTTCAAGAGAAAGAGAGATTGATTAATGTATTAATGCTGTCTCTTATACACATCTCCGAGCCCACGAGACGGAG
>ENA-OZQY01000245-OZQY01000245.1-human-gut-metagenome-genome-assembly--contig:-NODE-245-length-9123-cov-8.710410_pt1 | contig 9123 bp, 9 predicted proteins | sample MGYA00243781_ERZ653932 | MGnify/ENA primary metagenome ERZ653932 (study PRJEB26926, sample SAMN06164611) | human gut metagenome | biome: ENVO:00009003; feature: ENVO:2100002; material: ENVO:00002003... | reverse complement strand
GTTTTATACCCTAATAAGCTGCCGGAAAGTGAACGGGTATGCTCCGGAATATGTACTGCGATTTACACAGTATAACACCATTCATATCGCGTTTGGGTTTATAATTAGTTTTTCCATCCGCATTCGTACGTGATTTTTTTGATTTGTCCCATATTGGAGTGGAAATTGTACGATTTAGATATTCGCGTACTCTTTGCGGAGTAGAAGAGCCTTTCTGAAATACTGGATATGCCTCAATGTAAAGATACCATTCATCCCGATATTCAGTTTTTCTAAGTTTAACAGAGACTCTTGTATTTGCCATCGCTTTTTTCATTTCTTTGCTCCTTTATATAGTTCATCAATTTCTTTCTTAGGTACATAAACGAAATTACCTATTTGCCTCGTAGGGATAGAGTATTTACGGATATGTAAATATACAGTAGAATCATTTAAGTGATATTTTTCTGCAATTTCACCAATGGTATAGCAGCTCTCTGGTTCGAGATTATACAGTTTGGTTACAGACCTAGATTTTGTTAAGGGATTTTCCCGGAAAGGATAAAGTTTCATCAGTTCTGTTTTGCTTACATAAGTTTTACGTACTCCGGAATTAAATTTTGACAAGATCCCTTTACGGATTAGTCTATATATGGTTTCTCGGCTTACACCAAACAATGCAAAAGCTTCAGAAATCGTTATCATTTCCTTATCTTGTGGAATTGTCTTAACGATTTCATCAAGTAATTGCTGTTTCTTTTCTTCAGCTTTACGTCTTTTCCAAGCGATTTTAGAGCAAGCTGAAGAGCAGTAGTAAGATTCTATAGTTTTTGCTATAAACTCATTCCCGCAAACAGAACATTTACGCAGTATTTGAAATTTTGCAGCTGGCATATGTTGTATCTATTTATAAATCAAATATTTAATTATATCAAACCGCCCTTAATCAGAAAATAAGTGTCACATTATCTACCATTAAGTGTCGGTACAAATATGGTACAAATATACAATAAAATAACAACAAACAAGCAAAACTATAGAAAAAATAAAAAAAAGAAAAGAGGCGCAACTCATTGAATTACACCTCTTTTCTTATGGATGTTTATCGTTGTTTATCGATAATTATTTCACTTCCTCAAAGTCAGCATCCTGTACATTGTCATTGTTCTTGCTTGAACCCTGACTTGCATTGTTATTTGCCTGACCTGCGTTAGGACCAGCCTGAGCACCACCTGTCTGAGCGTACATTTCAGCACTTGCAGCCTGGAATGCAGCCTGAAGTTCAGCGCTTGCAGCATCGATACCAGCCAAATCCTGAGCCTTGTGAGCGTCTTTCAGTTTCTGAAGAGCAGCTTCGATAGGAGCTTTCTTGTCAGCCGGAATCTTATCGCCAAGGTCTTTCAACTGATTTTCTGTAGAGAAGATCAAGCTGTCTGCCTGGTTCAACTTGTCGATGCGTTCCTTTTCTTTCTTATCAGCTTCTGCGTTAGCTTCAGCTTCAGCTTTCATACGGTCGATTTCTTCTTTGCTCAAACCAGATGAAGCTTCGATGCGGATAGCCTGTTCCTTACCAGTAGCCTTATCTTTAGCAGATACCTTCAAAATACCGTTGGCATCGATATCGAAAGTTACTTCAATCTGAGGTACACCACGACGAGCCGGAGCGATACCTGTCAGGTTAAACTGACCGATAGACTTGTTCTGAGCAGCCATCGGGCGTTCACCCTGCAATACGTGGATGGTAACTTCTGTCTGGTTATCAGCTGCAGTAGAGAATACTTCGCTCTTCTTGCACGGAATGGTTGTGTTGGCATCAATCAACTTGGTCATTACACCACCCATTGTTTCGATACCCAGTGTCAACGGAGTGACATCCAGCAATACGATATTACCTACACCAGCTTCCTTGTTCAAAACGGCACCCTGGATACAAGCACCTACAGCTACTACTTCGTCCGGATTTACGCCCTTAGAAGGAACTTTACCGAAGAAGTCTTCTACCAGTTTCTGTACAGCCGGGATACGTGAAGAACCACCTACCAGGATTACTTCGTCGATATCAGAGTTGTTCAAACCTGCATCGCTCATTGCTTTCTTACAAGGTTCAAGACAAGCCTGAATCAAGTTGTGAGCAAGCTGTTCGAATTTAGCACGGGTCAAAGTCTTAACCAAGTGTTTAGGCACACCAGCTACCGGCATGATGTAAGGCAAGTTGATTTCAGTAGAAGTTGAAGAAGACAATTCAATTTTTGCCTTTTCAGCAGCTTCCTTCAAACGTTGCATAGCCATCGGGTCAGTAGTCAGGTCAGCACCTTCGTCGTTCTTGAATTCCTGAACCAACCAGTCGATGATAACCTGGTCGAAGTCATCACCACCCAGGTGAGTATCACCGTTAGTTGACAATACTTCGAATACACCGCCACCGAATTCCAGGATAGAGATATCGAATGTACCACCACCAAGGTCGAATACGGCTACCTTCATATCTTTGTTAGCCTTGTCTACACCGTAAGCCAATGCAGCTGCAGTCGGTTCGTTTACGATACGTTTTACATCCAGACCAGCAATCTGACCAGCTTCCTTCGTAGCCTGACGCTGAGAGTCAGAGAAGTATGCCGGAACGGTGATGACAGCTTCTGTTACTTCCTGTCCCAGATAATCTTCAGCAGTTTTCTTCATCTTCTGCAGAATCATTGCAGAGATTTCCTGCGGAGTGTACAGACGTCCGTCGATGTCTACACGCGGAGTGTTGTTGTCACCCTTTACTACTGAATAAGGTACACGAGAAATTTCTTTCTGAACCTGATCGTAAGTTTCACCCATGAAACGTTTGATAGAATATACTGTACGTTTCGGGTTTGTGATAGCCTGACGTTTAGCAGGGTCACCTACCTTACGTTCGCCGCCGTCTACGAAACCTACTACTGAAGGAGTGGTACGTTTACCTTCGCTGTTGGCAATTACCACCGGTTCGTTACCTTCAAATACTGCAACACATGAGTTTGTTGTTCCTAAGTCAATACCAATAATCTTTCCCATAATTGTATCTATTTTTATTATTTTCTAATTTGGTTTATTCTGTAACGCCGAAGCGTTACGCCCTTTAAAAGACAAATGCCATGCCAGAACAAAAAAAAGCCCGTGCCAGCATTTTTTTCTGACACGGACTGCCATTTTGGCTGCTTTATGTGACATTCTTGTCTCACACATTCGGGTGAGACTGACAAAATCAGAGGAACTCACCCCAGAAAGGAGCTGACAGAAGTGGTTCTGTCAGGAAAGGAATCTGAAAAAACAACACAATTCCTATAGCCAGGGCAATCATCCACAACAATACCAGCACTACTTTCGTAGAGGTGCCCATGGGCTTCCAGCTACCGAACGACTGCATGACGGCCTGAATCAGTCCGGCTACCGGGATACCGACAATCAGCAGACCGCATACGGTGAGCCCGACAATCATTCCCGGCATGGTGCACACACCACCCCAGTCTACCCAAGGCAATATATTATAGAAGAAGGCAGGCAGACTGACGATGACTCCCGTGGCGGCCATCAGCAGGGCAAACAAGACAATGAGTCCTACCAGCAGGAAAGGAGCGCAGCATATCAGCAACAGCACCAGGCAAAGTTTCAGCAGGAAACCGACCACGGCTACCACCCCATTGCCAAACTTATGCAAGGCAGAGCGGGGCTGTTCTGAATGCACATATTCGTTCACCTTTTCAAAACCGTCGGTCACCGTCCGGCCGATATTCTCCACGTTGATGGGTTCTCCGCGCATCTGCAACTTTTCCGTAGCCGTATGTGCCAACGGGATGATAATCCATGCCAACAAATAAGCCAAAATCAAACCATGAATAAAAAATCCGGCCAAAATAAAGACGATGCGGGTCCAGGTCACATCCCAGCCGAAATAGGCTGCAATGCCCGATACCACTCCACCCAGGATACGGTCGTCCGGATTACGGAACAGACGTCGGCTGGTTTCCGTCGATTCACTATCGAAAGTCTTGCTGTTCGATGCGGACGGGTTACCGTCTTCTTCGCCATTCAGTTCCTCCGGTTTTCCCATACGGGCAATTACCTCTTCCACCTCTTTAATAGTAATCACCTGTAGTCCGCCACGCAATGCCTCATCAAACAGTTCGGCAATACGGGATTCTATGTCGCGCACAATCTCTTCCGCTCCTTCATCCTTACGGAAATGGTAGCGGAGGTTGTTCAAATAATTATCCAGCAGGATATAGGCATCTTCATCAATATGATATACGGTGCCACCTAAATTTACAGTCAGTGTCTTTTTCATGTCATGTGATTTTTAAATGTTTTGTCTTAAATGATTCACCGTGTCGGAAAGTCCGTCCCAAGCACTTTCCAGTTCTTTCAGAAATTCCTCCCCTTCCGGAGTCAGTCCATAATACTTGCGGGGCGGTCCTTGCGTGGACTCCACCCACTCGTACGACAGGAGTCCGTCGTTCTTCAGGCGGGTCAGCAACGGATAAAGCGTGCCTTCCACCACAATCAGCCGGGCCTCTTTCAGCTTCTGGATAATGTCGGAAGAATAGGCAGACTCCCGGTGCAACAGCAACAGAATGCAATACTCCAGCATTCCCTTGCGCATCTGCGATTTTACATTGTCTACATTCATTTCATCTCATTTATCTTGTATGACACAAATATAGGTTTTATATTGATACTATGCATTACAAGGTATTATAATTTCAAAACTTTTAACAAGTTTATGTTTCGATAAAAACCATACATACAAAAGATAAACTACTTTTGCAGAAAACACATTATAATAAGGAAACGCCTATGTTTACGATTAAAAAAGCTACTCTTGCAGACATTGAAGTCATCCGGACGCTGGCGGCACAGACCTTTCCCGCTACCTACCAGCATATTCTGACTCCGGAACAGATTGATTACATGATGGACTGGATGTATTCCAGCGAGAGCCTGAGAAACCAGATGGAGAAAGAGCATCACATTTACTACATCGCTTACGAAGAATGTGAGCCTGCGGGCTATGTGTCCATCCAGCAGGAGGATACGGATTTGTTTCACTTGCAGAAGATTTACGTACTCCCCTACTTCCAAAAATACAAACTCGGACGGCAACTGTTCCAGCAGGCTATAAAGGGCATCAAGGAACTTCATCCGGAACCTTGCCGCATGGAACTGAATGTGAACCGGCAGAATCCGGCACTTGGATTCTATGAGCACATGGGCATGAAGAAGGTTCGCGAAGGGGACTTCCCCATCGGCAACGGATATTACATGAACGATTACATCATGGGCATGGACATCTAAGGCTCCCCGCCGCCGTTTTCATCTCTTTGCTTTGCGGACGGGGGATTCCTTCTACAGCTTGCAAAACAAAGAAATGAAAAACGGCACGGACATGTCGACCAGCAGTCCATGGAAGATGGCAAGGGGCACCATTTCCTTTCCAGACACACGGATAATGGAGGGAAGGGCTACATCGACCGAGGTTACTCCGGCCACCGAAATAGGGGCCAGCTTCCCGAAGTATTTGCAGATGAAAGGAGCTCCCACCAGTGCCACCAGTTCGCGGATGACATTCGTCAGAAGTGCAATCGTGGCCAGTTCCGTAGCTAACTGTGCACCAAGGTCGGGGGTTTTGAGTTCCATAATCAAAATAGACGAAAGCGAATAATATCCCAGTCCGCTGCCCACGGCCAGACAGTCGAACACACTCCAGCGAGTCAGCAGCACACTGACCAATGCCGAAAACAACAGGGTTCCTCCGATGGTGGCCAGCGGTATCAGCAGCATCTTGGGACGGAAACCACGAAGCAGTTCCTTGAAATCCTCTCCCCCGCCAATGCTGACGCCTACCTGAAACATCAGGGCATACAGAATATACATGGACAAGTGGTGCGTATCTCCCAACTCCCATCCGGAAAAGTTCCACACGTAGCCTAACACACAGCCTACAAAGAACATGGACAATACCAGCAAACTTCCTTTCATTTTTCACCTCCTTCCTTAAAGAACAACAGATATACCACGCGTGCCAGCAACACACTTCCCGTAATGCCGGCCACACTGAGCAACAGTGCCTGTCCGCCGAAAGACCCTAAGTTTCCTACAATCAACGGATTGTAACCCACGGAAAGTCCTAACACGAACAGCATCAGACAAATGGTACACGAGATAGTCAGATTCACTTTTTTCAAAAAAGCACACATACGAAGGCTATATCCTGCCAGAATACCTGCCAGGACAATCAATAAAATAATCCACATAACAAAATTGAGAGTAAAAGTTTATAAGAAAGATTTCACACCACGTCAGGAAGACGCAACTTCCCGTGTCTTACAAACTTTCATGAAGAAATCCGCTGAACCAATGCGCACGGGCATGACATCTCCGGTAAAGCGCCGTACTGACCTTTATCCGAACTACCTTATGTTGCCTGCACATGTTCATACGCTGTATATTATATTCTAAATCTTTGTAAGTTCTAACCCTAGTCTATTTTTGTGAAAACGTAAAATATGTTTTTACGTTTTCCTGCCCGGAAACCTATGTTTCACTTTGCGGAACCGTACGTTTCCCGGTCGGAAACCCTACGTTTCTCACATAAGAAACCTACAAAAGTTCCTGAAAAAGCTACATCTTCTTCAGGACGTTTTTACTTTATCTGCTTCCCAATTGCGCTGCAAAGATAGCTCAAATCAAATTAATATGCAATTAATATGCAGAATTTATCACAAAGGGCCATCGGAAATACTTCCCGACAGCCCTTCACATCAAGAAAAAGTTGTTTTAACGACGCCCCGTGACTTGCAGATATTCTCTTTTTTTCAATTCATAATCCGTATAGCTTTCCACATACTTGTCACGACTCTGCTGATACAAAGTCTGTGCATCAAGCAAATCGCTCATCGTGCAGGTGCCTGCCTTGTAATAATCGGTATTCAGGCGGAGATTCTCGGTGGACTGCTCAATGGACAGACGGGCAATCTTCATCTGCTCGTATGCCTCGTTCACCCCGTTCCAGGCATTCTTCATGCGGATAACCAGCAATTCTCCCTGGTCGGCCAACTGGTTTTCCGTGTTCTTCACCTGAAGCTTTTCTTTCTTAATGGCATGGCTTCCTCCCCACCATCCGGTCAGGGGAACGGTCACCGTAGCAAATCCCACCCAAAAACGCTGGTCTTCCGGCAAGAAGTTATGGTATACATAGCCTCCGCCAATGGCCACCGTAGGCAGGTTCTTCCCTACCGCCATCTTGTATTGCAAGCGGCTGGCCTTCACATTCTGCTGTAGCAAAGCATATTCACTGGTGAGTCCCAATGCCGATTCCGGATCGCAGTAAAGGCTGTCGGGGCGTGCAGGCAGCTGGGTATCCACCGCAAAGGCCACGTCAAGGGTATCGGATGAAAGTCCGGTGTACTGTGCCAGCATATTCTGGGATACCGACAAGGCATTTTCCACCTGCAAACGAGTACTCTTTGTTTCATTCTGCCGCAATTGTACCTGAAGCAAATCGTTCCGCGTCACGATTCCAGCCTGTACCGAAGCTTCCACATCACTCAGGATGCGTGCCAGTTGGGCTTCGACCTTGGACAAGGTTTTCAGCTTTTCTTTCAGTATCACTACCCGCCAGAAATATTGTTCCGTAGTGAGGCATACTTCATTGTCGGATAAGTTCCGTTGCAGGCGTTTCACTTCCACTCCCACCTTGGCCAGCTGGTTTCCGTTCACAATCTGTCCGCCGGTGAACAACGGCAGGGAGGCACCGACTCCCCCTGCTATTCCGTTCTTCAGCATGGACATATTCATGTCCGGTCCCAAACTCATCTGCATCAATCCTTTATCAGCCATGAAACCGGTTCCAGCCGCGCTCACGCTCGGAAAATAATTGGTAAATGCCTTTTTCTTGTCCTGCTTGGCCATTTCCAGTTCATTGTTTGCATTCTTCATTCGCACATTGTTTGTCAAGGCAGCCTGAATGCATTCATCCAGCGTATAGGCTTTCTGTCCGAAAGCCCCATTCATGCACGCCCCACCTATCAATAGAAAAGCTATTATTCTGTTTCGATTCGTTTTCATAATGATTCTTCTTTTGATTGATTCCTAATCACCTCATCAGGCTTTCTCCAATGCTTCCAGCTGGGCACGTCTCCGGCTGCTTCCCCTGAAAATCACCAGGTAAGCTACCGGAAGCACCGTCAAGAGGAAGAGCATGGTAATCAGCGTACCGTAACAAATCACCGTACCCATCGGCATCCAGAGTCCGCTCTTGCCCAATATCATCGGGATGACTCCCATGGAGGCAGCGGCCGAAGTCAGGAAGATGGGTCGCATACGTCGGCGGGCAGAATGATAAATGGCATCACGCACGCATAGTTTCTCTGTTTCACGCAATTCCTCGGCATAGTCAATCATGATAATGCCGTTACGCACGATAATTCCCATCAGGCTGATAATACCCAGTGTACAAGTCATACCGAAATCCACTCCTTGTATCAATACGCCCACTGCCGTACCGAACACACACAGCGTCATGCTGGCAAAAATCAGCAGAGCAATGCTAATACGCTTGAAATGAGCCAGCAAGATGAAGAAAATGATGAAAGCTGCAATGGCCAGAGCTGCCATAATAGGCGGAAGGTTTTCATTATCCTGCTCGTCGTCACCTCCGTAAGCCAGCGTCACTTTATCCGGCAGAGGGATGGCTGCCACTTTTTCTTTTATCACACTCGTCAGGGCGGTCACGTTCACGTCACGGCGCACATCGGCCATGACCGTAATGGTATAGATACCGTTCCGGCGTACCAGCTGTCCGTCTTTGACGGAAGGTACCACTTCTGCCACTTGCCGCAAGGGAACCTGCGTACCGCCCAATACCGGAATCAGTTCGTTTTCCAGATCGGAGAAACCGGCACAATCTGCCCTCTCGCTTTTCAATGTCACGGGGATGTCATAATCGCCTTCCCACACACTGGCCACCTTTATACCGTCGCCATAGCGCATGGCCAGCGTGCTTTCCAGCTGCACATTCTGTATGCCCAGACGAGAAGCCTCATCTTCTTTCAGCACCACTTTGGCCGAAGTCCTGTCTCTTATACACATCTCCGAGCCCACGAGACGGAGCTACATCTCGTA
>ENA-OZQY01000225-OZQY01000225.1-human-gut-metagenome-genome-assembly--contig:-NODE-225-length-9816-cov-3.686508_pt1 | contig 9816 bp, 6 predicted proteins | sample MGYA00243781_ERZ653932 | MGnify/ENA primary metagenome ERZ653932 (study PRJEB26926, sample SAMN06164611) | human gut metagenome | biome: ENVO:00009003; feature: ENVO:2100002; material: ENVO:00002003... | reverse complement strand
CGAGATGTAGCTCCGTCTCGTGGGCTCGGAGATGTGTATAAGAGACAGGAATATGTGATTATCGTCGCTACCGCCGCAGTACTCACCACTATCGTTGCTCCTGTAATGCCTTACCTGCGCAAAGTGTTTCTGGTGCTCGATGCGCTCGGACTGGTGGTCTTTTCTATCATCGGGGCACAGGTTGCACTGGATATGGGGCACGGCCCAATTATTGCCGTTGTCGCGGCGGTAACCACCGGCGTGTTTGGCGGCGTTTTGCGCGATATGTTCTGTAAACGTATCCCACTGGTATTCCAGAAAGAGTTGTATGCCGGTGTCTCATTTGCCTCCGCCGTGCTGTACATCGCGCTGCAACACTATGTTTCTAACCATGATGTGGTAATTATCTCCACCCTGGTATTCGGCTTTTTTGCCCGCTTACTGGCGCTACGCCTTAAGCTGGGATTACCGGTCTTTTACTACAGCCACGAAGGACACTAAGGTTCAAAACCTGTGATCTGCTGGGCAGCCAGCCAACTGCCCAGCTTCTTGATTTGCGCATTTTCCTTCCATTCAATAACCTGTCTGGCGCGCCCCGATCCAGTCCCCGGCAGCTGCTGCCAGAACTGCTCCGTGCTAAATAAAAGTTGCGACCAGGACCGTTCATCACTGGCATTAAGCGCCGCCCGGGTTAGCGGTATTCCCATTGCCATCACCCAGCGAGTAAAAGGCTGCTTACGAGCCAGATTAAACTGATGCCATAGCTGCGCACTTTTACTTTTCGCGATCCCCGGCGTGTTCTGTAATTGCTCTGGCGTTAATAAAAGCCAGGAAAAGATATGCTCAAAGCGATGAGTCTGATGCAGCGCGCGCCAGCCGGCCTCACCAATGCCATCCAGCCCCAGAACCTGTTTTGACCCCAGCCAGACTAAGCGTGAAATGAACTGTTCCTGACAAACATCAGAAGCAAAGTAGCAGGTCAACGAGTTAAAGCGGTTTTCTGGTGGTGTCGGTTTTGTACGTTCTGCACCGCGCCAGACCACATCATCAATGCGAGGAATACCCTGACCGGCAAGGCTGACGAGGATCTGATCACCAGGCGCAATATCCCACTCCTCCCAGCGCCTGACGGAACCAATATTCACCCGCTGGACTTTTTTATCATCCAGCATGACAGGTGCGAGTGACGCAACCACCGATATTTTACCGCTCTTACCCACCGCAAACTGAATCGCCTTCACTTCGGCAACCTGAGCTACAGGTTGATATTTCCAGGCCACCAGCCATTCTGCCTGGCCTGGTAGCCAATGGCGGGATTCGGGTTCTTTCGCCCCTCGCACAACCACGCCATCGGTGACGAAGGGTAATTTCGCTTTCCACCACTCATTGCGTACGCGCGCAACCTCATCAGCATTTTTAACCGCACGGGTATACCTCTGCGTTAGAGTAAAACCTGCGGTAGCCAGCTCCTTTAAACGATCGGTCATTAACTGCGGTCCATCCGGCCATGCCCAGACAAAAACGCCCAGAGAATTCAGCGTGTCGCTATCGTCCTGGCGCATCATCAGGCCAGCAACTTTTGCGCGGGCATTTATTCCCCCCATTTGTTGTTGGATATGCCCCTCGCGCTGGAGAAATATTTCCCCCTGAAGCGTACTGTTGGCTAAAGGCCCGCTAACGGTTTGCGGCACAGCGGAAATTAAGCTAACTTTCTGCGTCCAGTCCTCGCCTTTCAGGCCATTACCGCGACTGATTGCTTTGTTCAGTTTCCCGTCCCGATAAACCAGGGTTACCGCAACGCCATCAACTTTTGGCTGCACCCAAAGATCGCTACGTTCTCGCATCCACAGACTTAATGCGTTTTTATCCACCATTTTGCGTACACCCGTATGGGCAACCGGATGCATAACCGCACCATTTAAAGGCGGCATCATCACGTCGCGGGGCTCGCTCCCAAAGCAGCGTTGCCACTGCGTAAGACGGGCGCTTAACTGATCGTAAACACCGTCTTCCACCTCACTTTTTCCTTCCTTCCAGTAGTCATCGTCCCACTGTTTTATTTGCTGTTGCAGGCGGGAAATTTCTTCCTGTGCTCTGGCTGGCGACCAGGCCGGACAGACCGCCCACACAGATGATTGCCAGCACAAGATACTTATTAATATCGCCATCCATACTTTCATCTTCACCTCCGCTGTAGTCAGGCTGGCAGATATACAACGTGGTGAAGGCAAAGCCGAGTGGCAAAAACGGAGTCTGCGAGGACGCTTCCTGAGAATCGTCTTTATTGCAGTAAATCACAGGCAAATGCGGAAACAGCTACGCAAAACGCAACAACTTTGCGCAAAAAGTGTGAGCAAGGGCTACGTCACATGGCCGCGCCGTGTATAATAAGCTCGTATGTAGGCTTTATTTCGCTAATCACATACGAAAGATACTCATGGCTCAAGGCACGCTTTATATTGTTTCTGCCCCCAGTGGCGCGGGTAAATCCAGCCTGATTCAGGCTTTATTAAAAACCCAACCGTTGTATGACACCCAGGTTTCTGTTTCACACACCACACGCCAACCGCGTCCTGGTGAAGTCCACGGTGAACATTATTTCTTTGTTAATCATGATGAATTTAAAGAAATGATTAGCAGAGATGCGTTCCTCGAACACGCAGAAGTTTTTGGTAATTACTATGGCACTTCGCGTGAGGCCATTGAGCAAGTACTGGCGACCGGTGTCGATGTTTTTCTCGATATCGACTGGCAGGGCGCGCAGCAAATTCGCCAGAAAATGCCGCACGCGCGGAGTATCTTTATTTTACCGCCGTCCAAAATTGAACTGGACCGCCGTCTACGCGGTCGCGGTCAGGACAGCGAAGAGGTCATTGCAAAGCGTATGGCGCAAGCTGTTGCAGAAATGAGCCATTACGCCGAATATGATTATCTGATTGTGAATGATGACTTCGATACCGCGTTGACCGATTTGAAGACCATTATTCGCGCCGAACGTCTGCGCATGAGCCGCCAAAAGCAGCGTCATGACGCTTTAATCAGCAAATTGTTGGCAGACTGAACCTGATTTCAGTATCATGCCCAGTCATTTCTTCACCTGTGGAGCTTTTTAAGTATGGCACGCGTAACTGTTCAGGACGCTGTAGAGAAAATTGGTAACCGTTTTGACCTGGTACTGGTCGCCGCGCGTCGCGCTCGTCAGATGCAGGTAGGCGGAAAGGATCCGCTGGTACCGGAAGAAAACGATAAAACCACCGTAATCGCGCTGCGCGAAATTGAAGAAGGTCTGATCAACAACCAGATCCTCGACGTTCGCGAACGCCAGGAACAGCAAGAGCAGGAAGCCGCTGAATTACAAGCCGTTACCGCTATTGCTGAAGGTCGTCGTTAATCACAAAGCGGGTCGCCCTTGTATCTGTTTGAAAGCCTGAATCAACTGATTCAAACCTACCTGCCGGAAGACCAAATCAAGCGTCTGCGGCAGGCGTATCTCGTTGCACGTGATGCTCACGAGGGGCAAACACGTTCAAGCGGTGAACCCTATATCACGCACCCGGTAGCGGTTGCCTGCATTCTGGCCGAGATGAAACTCGACTATGAAACGCTGATGGCGGCGCTGCTGCATGACGTGATTGAAGATACTCCCGCCACCTACCAGGATATGGAACAGCTTTTTGGTAAAAGCGTCGCCGAGCTGGTAGAGGGGGTGTCGAAACTTGATAAACTCAAGTTCCGCGATAAGAAAGAGGCGCAGGCCGAAAACTTTCGCAAGATGATTATGGCGATGGTGCAGGATATCCGCGTCATTCTCATCAAACTTGCCGACCGTACCCACAACATGCGCACGCTGGGCTCACTTCGCCCGGACAAACGTCGCCGCATCGCCCGTGAAACTCTCGAAATTTACAGCCCGCTGGCGCACCGTTTAGGTATCCACCACATTAAAACCGAACTCGAAGAGCTGGGTTTTGAGGCGCTGTATCCCAACCGTTATCGCGTAATCAAAGAAGTGGTGAAAGCCGCGCGCGGCAACCGTAAAGAGATGATCCAAAAAATCCTCTCTGAAATCGAAGGGCGTTTGCAGGAAGCGGGAATTCCGTGCCGCGTCAGCGGTCGCGAGAAGCATCTTTATTCGATTTACTGCAAAATGGTGCTCAAAGAGCAGCGTTTTCACTCGATCATGGACATCTACGCCTTCCGCGTGATCGTCAATGATTCCGACACCTGTTATCGCGTGCTCGGGCAAATGCATAGCCTGTACAAGCCGCGTCCGGGTCGCGTGAAAGACTATATCGCCATTCCTAAAGCGAACGGCTATCAGTCGTTGCACACCTCGATGATTGGCCCGCACGGCGTGCCGGTTGAGGTCCAGATCCGTACCGAAGATATGGATCAGATGGCGGAGATGGGTGTTGCCGCGCACTGGGCTTATAAAGAGCACGGCGAAACCAGTACTACCGCACAAATCCGCGCCCAGCGCTGGATGCAAAGCCTGCTGGAGCTGCAACAGAGCGCCGGTAGTTCGTTTGAATTTATCGAGAGCGTTAAATCCGATCTCTTCCCGGATGAGATTTACGTTTTCACACCGGAAGGGCGAATTGTCGAGCTGCCTGCCGGTGCAACGCCCGTCGACTTCGCTTATGCAGTGCATACCGATATCGGTCATGCCTGCGTGGGCGCACGCGTTGACCGCCAGCCTTACCCGCTGTCGCAGCCGCTTACCAGCGGTCAAACCGTTGAAATCATTACCGCACCGGGCGCTCGCCCGAATGCCGCGTGGCTGAACTTTGTCGTTAGCTCAAAAGCGCGCGCCAAAATTCGTCAGTTGCTGAAAAACCTCAAGCGTGATGATTCTGTAAGCCTGGGCCGTCGTCTGCTCAACCATGCTTTGGGTGGTAGCCGTAAGCTGAATGAAATCCCGCAGGAAAATATTCAGCGCGAGCTGGATCGCATGAAGCTGGCAACGCTTGACGATCTGCTGGCAGAAATCGGACTTGGTAACGCAATGAGCGTGGTGGTCGCGAAAAATCTGCAACATGGGGACGCCTCCATTCCACCGGCAACCCAAAGCCACGGACATCTGCCCATTAAAGGTGCCGATGGCGTGCTGATCACCTTTGCGAAATGCTGCCGCCCTATTCCTGGCGACCCGATTATCGCCCACGTCAGCCCCGGTAAAGGTCTGGTGATCCACCATGAATCCTGCCGTAATATCCGTGGCTACCAGAAAGAGCCAGAGAAGTTTATGGCTGTGGAATGGGATAAAGAGACGGCGCAGGAGTTCATCACCGAAATCAAGGTGGAGATGTTCAATCATCAGGGCGCGCTGGCAAACCTGACGGCGGCAATTAACACCACGACTTCGAATATTCAACGTTTGCATAAGGAAGAGAAAGATGGTCGCGTCTACAGCGCCTTTATTCGTCTGACCGCCCGTGACCGTGTGCATCTGGCGAATATCATGCGCAAAATCCGCGTGATGCCAGACGTGATTAAAGTCACCCGAAACCGAAATTAATGTTTTATGAACCCAACACGTTATGCACGCATCTGCGAAATGCTCGCCAGGCGGCAGCCTGATCTGACCGTCTGCATGGAGCAGGTCCACAAACCTCATAACGTTTCTGCGATTATTCGTACCGCAGATGCCGTTGGCGTACATGAAGTTCACGCCGTCTGGCCTGGTAGCCGCATGCGCACCATGGCTTCGGCAGCGGCGGGTAGTAACAGCTGGGTACAGGTGAAAACACACCGCACCATTGGCGATGCCGTCGCTCATCTCAAAGGCCAGGGCATGCAGATTCTGGCAACCCATCTTTCTGATAACGCTGTCGATTTCCGCGAAATTGATTACACTCGCCCGACCTGCATTTTGATGGGACAGGAGAAAACGGGCATCACGCAGGAAGCATTGGCCCTGGCGGATCAGGACATCATCATTCCGATGATCGGCATGGTGCAGTCGCTGAATGTTTCCGTTGCCTCAGCCCTCATTCTTTACGAAGCCCAGCGTCAGCGGCAAAATGCAGGCATGTACCTGCGTGAAAACAGCATGTTGCCGGAAGCAGAGCAACAACGCCTGTTGTTTGAAGGCGGCTATCCGGTGCTGGCGAAAGTCGCAAAACGCAAAGGCCTGCCTTATCCCCACGTCAATCAGCAAGGCGAGATCGAAGCTGATGCCGACTGGTGGGCTACTATGCAGGCTGCAGGGTAAGTGCCATGAAAGGTCGCCTGTTAGATGCTGTCCCACTCAGTTCCCTAACGGGCGTTGGCGCAGCACTTAGTAACAAACTGGCGAAAATCAACCTGCATACCGTGCAGGATCTACTCTTACACCTTCCCCTGCGCTACGAAGATCGCACCCATCTCTACCCCATCGGAGAACTACTGCCGGGCGTTTATGCCACGGTGGAAGGCGAAGTGCTGAACTGCAATATCTCCTTCGGCGGTCGGCGGATGATGACCTGCCAGATCAGCGACGGTTCCGGCATCCTCACCATGCGCTTTTTCAATTTCAGCGCGGCAATGAAAAATAGCCTGGCGACGGGCCGCCGTGTACTGGCTTATGGCGAAGCAAAGCGCGGTAAATATGGTGCGGAGATGATCCACCCGGAATACCGCGTGCAGGGCGATCTCAGCACGCCAGAATTACAGGAAACGCTCACGCCGGTTTATCCAACAACGGAAGGCGTAAAGCAGGCCACGCTGCGTAAATTAACCGACCAGGCGCTGGATCTGCTCGACACCTGCGCCATTGAAGAACTCCTGCCGCCGGAACTGTCACAAGGAATGATGACGCTACCGGAAGCGTTGCGCACTTTGCACCGCCCGCCACCGACGCTACAGCTTAGCGATCTGGAAACCGGGCAGCATCCGGCGCAACGTCGTCTGATTCTGGAAGAACTGCTGGCGCACAACCTCAGCATGTTAGCCTTACGTGCCGGAGCACAGCGTTTTCATGCCCAGCCGCTGAGCGCCAATGACACGCTGAAAAATAAACTCCTCGCCGCCTTACCGTTCAAGCCAACGGGCGCACAGGCACGCGTAGTGGCGGAGATCGAGCATGATATGGCGCTGGATGTGCCGATGATGCGCCTGGTACAGGGCGATGTAGGTTCCGGTAAAACGCTGGTCGCCGCCCTCGCCGCGCTGCGTGCGATTGCCCACGGCAAACAGGTGGCACTGATGGCACCAACCGAATTACTCGCCGAGCAGCACGCCAATAACTTCCGCAACTGGTTTGCACCGCTCGGTATCAAAGTGGGCTGGCTCGCCGGTAAGCAGAAAGGCAAAGCGCGACTGTCTCAGCAGGAAGCCATCGCCAGCGGTCAGGTGCAGATGATTGTCGGTACACACGCCATCTTCCAGGAACAGGTGCAGTTTAACGGCCTGGCGCTGGTGATTATCGACGAACAGCATCGTTTTGGCGTGCATCAGCGTCTGGCATTGTGGGAGAAAGGCCAGCAGCAGGGCTTCCATCCGCATCAGTTGATCATGACCGCCACGCCGATCCCCCGCACGCTGGCAATGACGGCGTATGCCGATCTCGATACCTCGGTGATAGATGAGCTGCCGCCAGGCCGCACGCCAGTGACTACGGTCGCTATTCCTGATACCCGCCGTACCGACATCATTGACCGCGTGCGCCACGCCTGCATAACTGAAGGTCGTCAGGCGTACTGGGTTTGTACGTTGATTGAAGAGTCAGAGTTACTGGAAGCGCAGGCGGCGGAAGCTACCTGGGAAGAGTTGAAACTGGCGCTACCAGAATTGAATGTTGGCCTGGTACACGGGCGGATGAAACCAGCCGAGAAACAGGCGGTGATGGCGTCGTTTAAACAAGGTGAGCTACATCTGCTGGTTGCCACTACCGTTATTGAAGTCGGTGTTGATGTGCCTAACGCCAGCCTGATGATTATCGAAAACCCTGAGCGTCTGGGTCTGGCGCAGTTACACCAGCTGCGCGGGCGCGTAGGTCGTGGCGCGGTGGCTTCTCACTGCGTGCTGCTCTACAAAACGCCGCTTTCTAAAACGGCGCAAATTCGCCTGCAAGTGCTGCGCGACAGTAACGACGGTTTTGTGATTGCGCAAAAAGATCTGGAGATTCGCGGCCCTGGCGAATTGTTAGGCACGCGTCAGACGGGTAATGCTGAATTTAAAGTGGCGGATTTACTGCGCGATCAGGCGATGATCCCGGAAGTTCAGCGCCTGGCGCGACATATTCACGAACGTTACCCACAACAGGCAAAAGCCTTGATAGAACGCTGGATGCCGGAGACAGAACGTTACTCGAATGCGTAAAAGGCGGCAGTGAGAAGACCGCCATTTCAGGTTACCCTACCTTCCTGCCGGATGCGATTCACCCTACAAATTCAATAAATTGTGAATCAATGCGCAGCCTTGATAAGCGAAGCGTATCAGGCATTTGTCTTTGTTGCGGCGGCACTTCTACCGCCGCTTCATCGGTTAACCCGCAAAAATCGGCAACATTAAATACAGCTTAATCACCAGCGCATTGACGATATCGATAAAGAACGCACCGACCATCGGCACCACCAAAAACGCCATGTGCGACGGGCCAAAGCGTTCAGTGATCGCCTGCATGTTGGCGATTGCCGTTGGCGTTGCACCGAGGCCAAAACCACAGTGACCCGCAGCCAGCACTGCCGCATCGTAGTTTTTGCCCATCATGCGCCAGGTAACGAAGATGGCATACAACGCCATGAAGATGGTCTGTACCACCAGAATCGCCAGCATCGGCAGCGCCAGCGAAGCCAGCTCCCACAGTTTCAGCCCCATCAGCGCCATCGCCAGGAACAACGACAGGCTTACGTTACCCAGCACGGATACCGCACGCTCAAAGACGCGGTAAAAGCCCATCATTGACAGACCGTTGCTCAGAATCACGCCAACAAACAGTACACAGACGAAGGTCGGCAGTTCAAAAGCAGTGCCAGCCAAAAGTTGCGCAACAATTTTCCCCACCGTCAGGCAGATAGCAATCAGCGCGATAGTTTCAATCAGCACCAGCGAGGTGATCATGCGGCCCACATCCGGCTTTTCAAACGCCGTCGGGACTTCCTGGTCATCCGGAATACCGTTCGGCGTGGTGGAGTGTTTCACCAGATAGCGCGCCACCGGACCGCCAATCAAGCCGCCCAGCACCAGACCGAACGTTGCACAGGCCATCGCCACTTCCGTCGCATTGGTGAAGCCATAACGTTCAATGAACAATTTACTCCACGCAGCGCCCGTACCGTGACCGCCGGAAAGCGTAATAGAACCGGCCAACAGCCCCATCAGCGGATCAAGCCCTAACAGGCTAGCCATACCAATGCCAATGGCATTTTGCATCACCAACAGACCAACAACCACAATCAAGAAGATGCCAACCACACGCCCACCGGCACGCAAACTGGCAATGTTGGCGTTCAGGCCAATGGTGGCGAAGAAAGCCAGCATTAACGGATCGCGCAGGGACATATCAAAGTTGACTTCCCAGCCCATGCTTTTTTTCAGTACTAGTAGCGCCAGCGCCACCAACAAACCACCCGCAACAGGTTCCGGTATGGTGTATTTCTTCAAAAAGGAGACGGAATGGACCAACTTACGCCCGAGCAGCAACGTCAGCGTTGCGGCAACAAGCGTTGCTAAAGTATCGAGATGAAACATAGTTACTCCTTTGTATCCGCATCACTCTTTCATACTCGTCATACTTCATCGCGCAGTGGCAACTTCATGAACTATGACGGGTATCGAGTTATGCTTTCCTGGGTCAAATTCTCAGCCTGTCTCTTATACACATCTCCGAGCCCACGAGACGGAGCTACATCTCGT
>ENA-OZQY01000186-OZQY01000186.1-human-gut-metagenome-genome-assembly--contig:-NODE-186-length-11179-cov-8.765912_pt1 | contig 11179 bp, 7 predicted proteins | sample MGYA00243781_ERZ653932 | MGnify/ENA primary metagenome ERZ653932 (study PRJEB26926, sample SAMN06164611) | human gut metagenome | biome: ENVO:00009003; feature: ENVO:2100002; material: ENVO:00002003... | reverse complement strand
CATCCCGTATTGGGAAGTCTGTCGGCTATGAAGCCGTGCAGCGCAGGTTTGAATTTTCCAAAGGGCAGATCCGCGACAAGCGTCTGGCGGACAGGACACGCAAGACCGTCGCCGCCGCGCTCGCCCGGACATACCGTAAGGAGGAGTTCATCGGCCTGCTTCATGCAAAGGGCGTGGATGTGGTGTTCCGCCACACGGACAGGGGGCGCATCTACGGGGCGACCTTCATCGACCACCGCACGGGCTGCGTGCTGAACGGCTCGCGCTTGGGGAGGGAGTTTTCTGCCAACGCCTTGCAGGAGCATTTCACCCTGCCGTATGCCGGCACTCCGCCGATACCGTTCACCATTACGGAGGACACGCCACAGGCAGACATCCGTTCCTACGAGGAACACGACGAGGGGCACTCCACCGGCTTGGGGCTGCTCGGTGGCGATGCGTCGGGCGCACAGGCCCAGGAAGCCGCCTTCGAGCGTGACCTTAAACGCAGGAAGAAGAAACGCCGCAAGGGTTTGGGGCTGTAATTTATCCCTTCGCAGGGCATAGGGGATGAGGTCGGACTTCATCCTACATCAAGTCCGGCCTCATGTACCATGAAGTCCGGGGTGATGTATGCTCACCTCCGTACCGTGCCTTGCGGAGATATTGTTCAACTTAAAAACAGAAACAGATTTATGTCACAACAGGAAGACGATTTGAGGGCATTGGCGAAAATCATGGATTTTCTGCGTGCCGTAAGCATTTTACTGGTGGTCATTCACCTCTATTGGTATTGTTACGAAGCCGTAAGGCTGTGGGGCATCGACATCGGCGTGGTGGACAGGGTACTGTTGAACTTCGACCGCACCGCAGGATTGTTCCGCTCCATCCTTTATACGAAACTTTTTGCGTTGGTGCTGCTGGCACTCTCGTGTCTGGGCACGAAGGGGGTCAAGGAGGAAAAAATCACGTGGGCAAGGATTTGGACGGTGCTTGCAGCAGGGCTGGTGCTGTTTTTTCTGAACTGGTGGATATTGTCCTTGCCGCTGCCCGTAGAGGCAAATGCGGCATTGTACACCGCCACCGTAGCGGCGGGCTATGTCTGCCTGCTGATGTCTGGCACATGGATGAGCCGCCTTCTGCGCACCAACCTCATGGAAGACGTGTTCAACGTGGAGAACGAGAGCTTCATGCAGGAAACGCGGCTCATCGAGAACGAGTATTCGGTGAACCTGCCCACACGCTTCTATTACAGGAAGAAGTGGAACAACGGATATATCAACGTAGTAAACCCGTTCCGTGCGTCCATCGTACTGGGCACGCCGGGCAGCGGAAAGTCGTATGCCGTGGTAAACAGCTTCATCAAACAGCAGATTGAAAAGGGATTTAGTCTTTATTGTTACGATTTCAAATATCCTGACTTATCGACCATTGCCTACAACCACCTGATGAACCACCCGGAGGGGTACAAGGTCAAGCCGAAGTTCTACGTGATAAACTTCGACGACCCGCGCCGCTCGCACCGCTGCAATCCCATTCACCCCGATTTCATGGAGGACATCACCGATGCCTACGAGAGTGCCTACACGATAATGCTCAATTTGAACAAAACTTGGGTGCAAAAACAGGGCGACTTCTTTGTGGAGTCTCCGATTATCCTGTTTGCCGCTGTGATTTGGTTCCTCCGCATCTATAAGGACGGCAAATATTGCACCTTTCCCCATGCCATCGAACTTTTGAACCGCCGTTACGAGGACGTGTTTCCTATTCTCACCAGCTATCCCGAACTGGAGAACTACCTTTCCCCGTTCATGGACGCATGGCAAGGCGGCGCGATGGAACAGCTTGCCGGACAGATAGCGTCGGCGAAGATACCGCTATCCCGCATGATTTCCCCACAGCTCTATTGGGTCATGTCCGACAGCGAATTTACCCTCGACATCAACAATCCCGATGAGCCGAAGATACTCTGTGTCGGCAACAATCCCGACCGCCAGAACATCTACGGTGCGGCATTGGGGCTGTACAATTCACGTATCGTGAAGCTCATCAACAAGAAGGGCAAGCTGAAGTCGGCGGTGATTATTGACGAGCTGCCCACCATTTACTTCAAGGGGCTGGACAACCTTATCGCCACCGCCCGAAGCAACAAGGTGGCGGTCTGCCTCGGCTTTCAGGACTTCTCACAGTTAAAGCGCGACTACGGCGACAAGGAAGCCGCCGTAGTGATGAACACGGTGGGCAACATCTTCTCCGGTCAGGTGGTGGGTGAGACCGCCAAGACCCTTTCGGAGCGTTTCGGCAAAATCTTGCAGAAACGTCAGAGCATCACCATCAACCGCGAGGACAAGTCCACCTCCATCAACACGCAGATGGAGAGCCTTATCCCGGCGAGCAAGATTTCCACACTCACGCAGGGCATGTTCGTCGGTGCGGTGGCGGACAACTTCAATGAGCGCATCGAGCAGAAAATCTTTCATTGCGAGATTGTGGTGGACGCAGAGAAGGTGAAGCGCGAGGAACAGGCTTACAAGCCCATCCCCGTCATCACGGACTTCACCGATGCCGACGGCAACGACCGCATGAAGGAAACGATACAGGAGAACTACAACCGCATCAAGGCGGAGGTGCGGCAGATTGTCGCCGACGAGTTGCAGCGCATCCAGTCCGACCCCGAACTGCAACATCTCTTGCAGGGCAAATAGGTACGCCATAGGCGAAAAGAGAAAATCCGTAGCTCGGTTCAGACCGGGTTACGGATTTTCCTTTTCTTATCTGTTACGCTGGCTTTTCCACCTTGTATAGCACATGTGGCATTTCCTTTCCATTGTATGTGATGGTATGGCTGCCGCAAGGTGTCATTCCAATAGCTTCCGCCACGTGGATGGAGGGTGCGTTCTCAGGGCGTATGCTGCAATATACCTCACTCATGCCCAACTCCGCGAAAGCGTATTGCAGGCACATCTTGGCGGCTTCCGTGGCATATCCGTTGTGCCAGTACGCATCGTCCAAGATATAGCCGAGTTCTACGGCTTCATTTCCGTTTATCACGTTTTTCATCAGCCCTGCCTGCCCGATGAACTTGCCTCCGTCTTTTAGGACAAGGGCGAAATACCCGTAGCCGTCCTTTCGGTAACGGGCAAGCTGGCGGTTCAGCCATTGGCGCACTTCCTTCTTTTCAAAGCCGTGTTCCCATGCGTACATGACTTCTGGTTTGCCCATAAGGGTGAGCAATACGCCCATGTCCTTACGGGTGATTTTTCTGATTATGAGCCGTTCCGTTTCCATGACCGTGAGCGATTTGGTATAGGTCTTTATCTCCATGCCATCGTCCTGCCACTCCTTGACCAGCTTTCGGACGGTATCATCCACCAGATTGCGGTAAGCGTCGTCAGGAACGGCTTTGAGGTAAAACGTATCGTTGGTTTCTTTCAATACCCAATCAGCTATATCCTGCAAATCCTTTCCTTCAGGAATATAGTCCTTGTGTACCATGTACCCGTTGATGTTATCCTCCAGCAGTTCCTCTATGGCGGTACGGGTGTCCTCCTCCAGCTCCGAGAACGGTGTTTCCGCTACCTGCAAAATATCGTCGTCCCATTCGTCTGTTTCTTCATCATCATCTTCCGGCACACAAACGCCCCGTTTCATGTCCAGCATATCCTGTGCGAACTGCCCGGACTCCCTGGCCTTGTATTTCTTGGCGTATTTTTCCAAAAGTTCCCAGTCCTGTCGCCTCATGGGAAAGCGGAACGCGGCTCGTTCCACCTCGTTACAGCGCATCATGTCCGCCTGTTCATCTTTCGGCAATGACTGGCATTGCTTGCAGATGTGCCGTGCGTGTCCTTTGCCAGTGAAACTTTCGTTGGACTTGTAGCAGCCGCATATCTTGCAATAGTGTCCGTTATGTCTTCTCTTTTTCTTTGCCATTCTCATGATATAAAAACTCCCATGCAAAACTGTAACAGATTGCATGGGAGGTATGTTCATTACTCTGTATTTTCAGCCTTTTCTCATTCGGTGCGCAACAGTATCAGGTCGAAATACATCAGCCGGGTGTGCATGGGCTGCATGGCTGTTCCCCCTTTTGCCGTCCGTCTGCCGTGCAGGAACGTCCATTCCTCTTCCTCCGTGGCGAACAGGAACTTGAAGCCGTTACGCAGGTAAAAGTCAAAGACCTTGGGATGGTTCAGCGCATCCACCACCACATAACGGCATCCTGTCTTGTTCAGCGGCTCGATGAACCACGACTTGATGGCGTCCAGCAGTTCGTCGCCTATGTGCAGTCCCTTATAGTCCTCGCTGACGGCAAGCTGCCCTACCAGCACCGCAGGATATTGCGGACGCCGTTTCTCGTTGGGTATGTTGCGGTTGAGCTTGTTACGCCGGCTGTTCGGGAGCAGGTCGGCACGGATGCTCGAATTGGCTACGGTGAAAGCGCCGACAATACACCGTTTTTCCTGTTCTACGAAACAGTAGGATTTGCCCAATAGCTGGTAGGCGTAATCGGCATACTCTTTCGTGAAGAACTCGGTTATATCCCCGTCCTTGCACGAGAAGCCGCCGCACTCACGCAGCACTTCCTCATTCAGCTCGCAGAACTCGCAACGCTCCAACATACCGTCCTATCCCTCCCGATATAGTCTGGAACGTTTCAGGATAGCCCGCATTTTCTCCACCTGCTTCGTGAAGTCTATGGAACCGCGCCTTTCCTTGGCGTTGCGGTCGGCTTCCTCCACGAAACGTGCCGCAGCCTTGCCGCGAAGCACCGGTATGGGTTTGATTTCTATTGCCATGATACGTTTTCTTATAATTGTTTCTGCAAAGGTACGGCTTTCTGGCGAGAAAACCTAACATATTCAAGCATATCGAATTATGTGAGCCAAAAATCCCTGCTATCTTCTCGCCCGCTCCCGTTCCTCGTCCAACAGCATCCGCTTGTTCACCTTCTCCGCAGCCCGGTCGAGGAAATAGGTGCGGCTCTCGTTCTTGCGCATCTTGATGTCGCCAAAGATGTTGTAGCAGCCTTTCGCCTGCACGCCGAACACCTTGTAGAAGTAGGCGGCAATCTCCTTGAGCGAAGCCTCTCCACCGTTGATGCAGCCCATCTCGCTGATGCCATAGATAAGTTCCACGAGGTCGGACGCCTTGCCCGTCCACCGCAGGGGCGGGGCATCGGCAGGTATGTCATTTTTCTTTTCGTCTTGGGAGGGGATGAAGGATAGTGGCGGCACTTGGCTATGTGGCATGGAAATGTGCTTCAGCATCTTGCGTACGAAGGCGAGGGCTTTGCGCACGTACACGCTGTGGTGGGTGCCCGCATCTTGCAGGGCTTTGTGGTATTGCAGTTCCGTTTCCGCATAGCTCAACGCGGGCAGCGGATGGCAGGGACTTGCGGCTCCCGTACAGAGCGAAATGACCGTTGCCACGAACTCGTTATATGCCGCACTCAGCCCGTTGCGGCTTTCGGGGTTGTCTATCAGGCGGAAGAACTCCGTTTCTGTCAATATGAGATGTTCCATTTGCTTTCAGTTTTATGTTGTTACACTTGGGTTGAAGTGTGCGCACATAAAACTATCGGGCAAACGGCAGTCCAACGGATGGAATTTTTTGCGGTTTGTTTTGCAAGTCGCTGATAAACAGTAGATACATTGGATAAAATAATTTGGAATACCCGAATTCAGCCTTTCGGAAGTGTTCAGATATTGAACACGTGTTCATAATCTGAACAGCCTTTTGAGCCGGGAGGTGTTCACTTTCTGAACAGTCGCACCCTCGTTCTTGCGGTACACGGCTTTCAGCGAACCGTCCTTGTATGTCTTTATCTCGTCCCGCATCCATTCGCTTTCAGGCAAATCTCCAAGGAACAGGCGGCAGCCGTTCCCGGCAATGACGGGTATCGTGCAGAGGATGATTTTGTCCAGCAGGTGCATCCTTGCCATGCCGTTGATGATGCTTGCGGTAGTGGTGTTGGCTTCTATGAAACAGGTGGTGTCGGACTTGTCCAGCACCAACATGGTGAGGGAAGTGTATTCGGAGAGCGGACGGGCGGTTTCTTTCATTACGGCAATGCCGAATCTGTCCGGCGTGTCGGTTTTGGCAAGCCATTGCTGCGCTTTCCCTGAACTGTCCGCAAGACATCCGTCCATCGTGAGGACGGCGAATAATATGACTTTTCCCATCGGTCTCTTTTTAGTGGTTGCGACCGAAAGCCGTCATACGAAAATAGCGTGCAAATCACACTACTTTCTGGTGACGGCTCTGGACTGCCTCTACGGAATGTACGTGACTGCACGCTATGCCGAGGCATAGCATAAGCATCACGCAATCGCCTTCCATAGTTCCAATTGTCCAGATTTTCACCAGATGCGCCTTGCGGTCTTATTCTATACTATATTTTCATCGGACGGATTTTCTTACTTTCCGCACCCGACTTTTCTCAAAAGTTGCTACAAAGGTAATGCAAGTTGAGGGCAGAACAAAACAAATCAATTGTTTTTTATGCCGAAACGCCGCTTACCTTATCGAAAGGTAGCCTTTTTCCTGTAATTCCTTTCATCTTTTTACTGTTTTCTATTCTATCCCGTATGCTTTCATCTTGTTGTACAGCGTGGTGCGCCCGATGCCGAGCAATGCTGCCGCCAACTTGCGGTTGCCCTTTGCCTGTTCCAGCGCATGGATGATTTGTTTCTTCTCCATGTCGTCCAAAGCCAGCGAAGCGTCATCCGCTATCGGTATTTCATCGAACTCCAACGTGTCTGCCGTGACCGTATCGCCTTCGGTATGCAGCACCGCCATGCGCACGACCCGTTTCAGTTCCCTCACGTTGCCGCCCCATGCATAAGCGAGCAGTTGTTTTCTTGCTTCCGCATCAAAGCCTTTCACCTGCCGGTCAAGTTCCTCATTGGAGAGTTTCAGGAAGAAATCAGCCAAAGGCATGATGTCCTCACGGCACTCACGCAGCGGCGGTATGTTCAATGTGTATTCCTTTATCCGATGGAACAAATCCTGACGGAAACGCTTTTCGGCGATGGCGGCTTGCAAGTCCTCGTTGGTGGCGGCGATGATGCGCACGTCAGCCTGCTTGTCCTTGCTGCCTCCCGTGGGTCTGTACCGTTTGGCTTCCAATGCGCGGAGCAGCATCTGCTGCACTTCCGGCGGAAGGTTGCCTATCTCGTCGAGGAACAATGTGCCTCCTGCGGCTTCTTCCCAGAACCCCTGTTTCTTGCTTTCGGCTCCTGTGAACGCTCCTTTCTCATGCCCGAACAGGGTGGAGGAGGCAAGTTCCTTTGAAAGCAGACCGCAGTCCACAGCGACAAAGGGCCCCGCCGCCCGTTTGCTCCTTGCGTGTATCTTCTCGGCGATGTGTTCCTTTCCCGTTCCGCTTTCGCCCAATATCAATACGCTCATGTTGGTCGGGGCGACCAGCCTTATCTTGCGGTCTATCTCCCGGAAAGCCGCGCTCTGCCGCTCATGGATGGGCGTATCGTGCCGCTCCAGCCTTTTCCGCAAGGTTTTCAGGAGCGGGAAGAGGTTGGCTTCAATCAGCTTCTTCGGGATGTAGTCTTCCGCGCCCTGCTTCATCGACCGGACGGCGGTGGGCACCTCGTCATAGTCGGTCATGACGATGTAGGGATTGTTCCTGCCCTGTTTCCGCAGTTCTTCCAGCAGACTGATACCGTCACCGTCATTCAAGCGCAGGTCAGCCAGAATGATGTCATCCTCCCGCATCTTGGCAAACAGTTTCCGTGCGCCGTTGCAGGTGGAGGTACTGACGCTTGGGTATCCCTTGCTTTCCAGCAGGCGGCATACAAAGTCGGAATAGATGATGTTGTCCTCCACTACGATTATTCTGCCCATCGTTCCGCCTCCTTCCTTGCTGTTTCCACGATGATGACTCCTTGCTCCAGCACTCCGTTTACAGCGGACTGTATATCTTCTTCTGATATGTTCTCCTTGTGGATGGCGTCATACAATGCCGCCAACGGTTGCTCCGCCTTTATCAGCATCCACGAACTTCTCAGGTGATGTACCCAGTTATCCAATGCTTCCATGTCTCCCGCTTCCGCCGCCTTGCTCACTTCTTCCATGTCGGATTGTGTCGTGGCTGCCAGCTTTTCCAACGTGCGCCGCTTGTCGCCGAAGGCGAGCAGGGATGACAGGTCTATGCTGTTTGCTTTGTTCCGTTTGATGCAGCTTTCCGTCACCGCCAGCAGTTCGTCTATGGAATAGGGCTTGTACAGCACGGCGGCAAAGCCTTTGCCCGTCAGTTCTTCTTTCTCCACATAGCCTGCGGCGGTGGCTGCCACGACGGGAATGGTCCGCGAATTGCCTATTTCCGATGTGCGCAGCAGTTCAAGCACCTCGTAGCCGTTCACTTCCGGCATTTTCAGGTCGGTTATCAGCAGGTCATAATCTTTTGTGCGCATCAGGTCTGTCAGTTCTCCTACTGTCTGGCAAGTGTCGCACTCCACACCGTTTTGCCTGTACATCTCTTTCATCATGTCCAGCAGCATCCCGTTGTTGTCTATCGCCAGTACGGAGCAGTCGGACAGCGTGGAATGTCCGGCGTTCGTCTTTTCGGCAGCCGCCATTTCTTCCGCCTTTGCCAACGGCAGGCTGACGGTGAAGCGGCTTCCCTTGCCCGGCTCGCTTTCCACCGTGATGTTCCCTTTCAACAGCTTTACCGTGTCGGCTACGATGGCAAGCCCCAGCCCGAAGCCGTCCTCCGTCACGGCGTTGCCCAACCGCTCAAACGGGATGAATATCCGCGCCTGTTGTTCTCCGGTCATGCCCGTGCCGGTGTCTTCCACCGTCAAGGTAAATATGCCGTTCTTGTAGCCGGTGCTTAATGTGACTGTACCGCTTCGGGTGAACTTGATGGCGTTGGAGAGCAGGTTGCCGCCAATGCTTATAATCCGGTTCCTGTCGCCGCTTACAATCTCGTCCGTTTCACTTGCTGTCTTGAAGTTGAGTCCTTTATTCTTCGCCAATGTAGCAAACTCCGTTTCCAATGTTTCGGCGATGGAGCGCAGTTTGAAAGGCTTGACGCTTGGCGTTTCCTTGCCGCTGTCCAGCCGGAAATACACCAAAAGGTTGTTTATCATTCCCGCCATGCGCCCGGCGGCATCCCCGATGGTCTGTGCGTGGCGCATACGGTTGTCTGCCTCCGTGTCGTTCAGCAGCAGTTCGGCGTTGCCGCCGATGACGGTCAGGGGAGTGCGCAGTTCGTGGGTGACGTTCTGGATGAGATTGCGTCGCAGCTTGATTAGCTTCTCGTTCGTATCATTGCTCTTTTGCAGTTCAGTGATAAGGCTTTCCCGTTTCTTCCTTTCGTTGCCGCTGCGCTTCATTTCACGATGGATGGCGAGGTAGGACAGGAACAGCAGGATGATGGCGGCGGAGAGGGTGGCGGTCAGCAGGCGAACGGACAGGGCCCGCGCCTCCGCCATCTCACGTTCCCTGCTGGCAAAGGTCGCCTGTGCCTGTCCATCCAGGTCGCTTATCAGGCGGTTCAGCCGGATGTTCAGCTCCCGGTTACGCGAGCGCAGGCTGTCGGCGTAGGTGTCCACTTCCGCCGCACGCTCCCGCTGCATGGCCACCAGGCTGTCGCTGAAGGCGTGCAGCTCGCCGGTCGAGGGCAGTATCTGCACCGTTCGCTTGCCGCCCAGTGCGCCGGCAAGTCCGCTTTTCTTCCGCCGGACGGTGCGGATGCGCGTGGCCCGCCGCACCACCTCTGGCAGGTGGTTCACCAGCAGGCTGTCCGCCGCCTCCTGCCGTTGCATCGCCTCCATGATGTGCATCAGGTGGACTTCCTTGTCGGCCAGCAAGCGGCGCAGGGTATCAGTCTGTTCTGGATTGGCGTATTCAGCCCATTTTGAGCGGATGGTTTCCAGCAGGCTATCAGTTCGCAAGCGTTTGTTTCGGTAAGTATAGTAATCCTTTTCCTCCCAACCGATGACGCTTTCACCTTGTATGGCAAGTTCAGTAATGTGGCGGTGGAGAATATGAATGCTGCGCTGTACTTGCTGGATGCCCTTCATTTCGGCCTCTACTTCATTTACCCTCTTCCGTTCGTGCAACAAAGTAGCCATCATGCCTATTCCAAAAATAAGCATGATGATATATCCCAGCACAATCCTCACCTGTACTTTCCGCTCAAAATTCATACTCCCTGTTTTTAGGGGATTTGCTGACTATCAAAATACGATTTCATAGAATAAAAATAACTCCGATTATACATCTCAAACTGGGCCGCCATAAGCGATGAGCGGTCGAAATAATTTCTTTGTTACCTTTATTCATCTCACCAGCCGAAAGCCCCACTGCATATTCCCCAGGCTATTCTACTTTCGGTTTCTCATGTCTATTTATAAGATTCTGCGAATATTCGTATGATGTCTTCGTTTGACAGTTGTACGCGGTCAGCTGTAAACGTGACTCCCATCACCTTGCGGGTGTTGCATATGAACTTCTCAAATTCATCAGGGGTAATGCCATAGTCCGACATCTTTAGGTCTGCCACTCCGCAGGTTTTCTGCAAGCGTACAAGTGCTGTGATGAAGTCTTCGGGCTTTGCGGCATCTGTCATACCTAACAGGCGGGCAAGTTCGATAAAGCGGTCGTCGCATCCGTGGTTGCGCACGAAGTAATTGAAGTAGGCTTTACTTATCATAATCAGCCCGGCACCATGCGGCAAGTTGGGGTGATAGGCAGACAGGGCATGCTCCAAACCGTGTTCGCTGGTCAGCATGGTGAGGGTCATCACTGCACCCGACAGCGTATTGGCGAAAGCCACATGGGTGCGTGCCTCCAAGTCCAAACCATTCCTCACGGCACGAGGCAGGTATTCGGCAAGGTTGCGGATGGCTTCGCGGGCATACATGTCGCTGGCGAGGTTGGCACCGGTGGCGATGAAGCCTTCCACGCTATGAAACAGCGCATCAAATCCTTGATAGGCCGTAAATAATGGCGGCACGGATAGCATTAGCTCTGCATCGACCACTGCAAGCACAGGGAACAACGTTGGGTGCATAATGAAAGATTTTTCATTAGTGTCTTCTTTGGTGATGACACCGGCACAGTCTGTTTCCGAGCCTGTCCCGGCCGTTGTCGTAATGGCTACGATAGGCAGGGGACAGTTAGTCATCGGGTGTCCTTTGCCTGAACCATTGGACACATAATCCCACCTGTCTCTTAT
>ENA-OZQY01000184-OZQY01000184.1-human-gut-metagenome-genome-assembly--contig:-NODE-184-length-11257-cov-8.479825_pt1 | contig 11257 bp, 6 predicted proteins | sample MGYA00243781_ERZ653932 | MGnify/ENA primary metagenome ERZ653932 (study PRJEB26926, sample SAMN06164611) | human gut metagenome | biome: ENVO:00009003; feature: ENVO:2100002; material: ENVO:00002003... | reverse complement strand
GGAAAATATAAAAATGAAAAAAGTTAAAAAAATGATTACTGCTTTAGCAACAAGTATTTTGATTTTTAGGGTGACAAACCGCAAATTTTGCGGAATATATATAAAACCCTTTAAGGAGGAATTTATGAAACTGAAAAATAAGATTATTTCGGGCTTACTTACTGCCACTACTCTTGTGAGCCTTTGTGCCTTTAGTGCAGGAGCAGTAAGCACAGACAAAAAGTTTTCAATCGAAGATGCAACGCTTATTCAGAAGAATGTTGTAGGTATGACAACATTTGATGAAAAACAAATTAAGCTGTATGACCTTAATAAAGACGGTGTGATTACCGTTGTTGATTCAACACTTGTACAGAAGATTATCGTAGGTCTGATTAAAGAGCCAACAGAAGAACAACCGACAACAGCAGAATCAACAACAGAGCCTACAACGGAAGCAGTTACAGAACCTACAACTGTTCCAAAGCCTACTACTGTACCTAAAAGTGTAAAACTTGACAAGTCAAGTATCACACTTGGCACAACTGAAACCTACACATTAAAAACTACGGTTGAAAACGGAACGCTGTCACAGGTGTCGTTTACAACTGACAACAGTAAGGTTGCAGGTATTGACAATAACGGAAAAATAACTGCTGTCGGTGTCGGCACGTCAAAGATTACAGCCAAAACATATAACGGCAAAACTGCAAGCTGTACCGTAACAGTCAAAAAACTTGCTGACAGTATCACACTTAATAAAACAAGTATTACTTTAGGTGTTGGTGAACAGTATGACTTGAACAGCAGTATTCCGAACAATACAGCAGCCTACTACAGACTTTATTACTCGAATAACACCGCAATTGCTCCCGTCCAAAAATCAGGCGGTCTTGTTACTGCAAAAACAGCCGGCACTACTACGATAAGATGTAAGCTCAGAAATGGCAAGGAAGCGATTTGTAAGGTAACAGTCAAATCTGCACCTTCAAGGGTTACTGTTTCTGATAAATCTGCAACCCTTAAAGTCGGACAGAGTAAAACGCTTAAAGCTACGCTCAACAATAACGCATACAGTTATCGCAGTACTTGGACAAGCAGTAATACATATGTTGCAACGGTTAATTCAACCGGAAAAATCTCCGCTAAATCTCAAGGAACAGCAACAATCACATACAAAACCTACAACGGAAAAACCGCATCGTGCAAGCTGACTGTTTCGGGAAGTGTAGCAAAGTGTATTGATGTATCAACTTGGCAAGGCTCAATAGATTTTAACAAGGTAAAATCAGCCGGTTATGACTATGTGATTATCCGTGCAGGCTACGGTAAAGAAAAAAGCCAAAAAGACAATATGTTTGAAACAAACTACAAAAAGGCAAAATCCGCCGGTCTTAAAGTCGGAGCATATTGGTTCAGCTATGCAATGTCACCGTCAACGGCAACAGCAGAAGCAGATGCTTGCCTTAGTTGTATCAAGGGTAAAAAGTTTGAACTTCCTGTTTACTACGATATGGAATATCAGCCTGCAATGAGTACAAGCAACAGCAATTATACAAAAATGGCAGTCAATTTCTGTAACAAACTCAAAAGCAACGGCTTTAAATCGGGTGTGTATTCCTCAGCAAGCGTTTATGACTATCTGCTCAATCGCAAAACCTTAAAAAATAACGGCATTTCCATTTGGAACGCAGAATGGTATATAAAGCCGTCAATCACTTGTGATGTGTGGCAGTATTCAGATAACGGTAGAATTAACGGCATATCAACAGCCGTTGACCTTAACTACATATACAATCTCAATATTGTTGGATAGTAAAAAAGAGTTTGTCAACCCTAAAAAGTAAAATTTATATGTAGGAGGTTATTATGAATTTTAGCAGAGCATCACCTATGAACAAATTACTCATTTTCTTTTTTACAGAAAGGAGAGAAAAACTTAAATGAAGTTAATTAAAAAAATGCTGTCGGTGTTCTTATGTTTAACCGTAATTATCGGCTCATTGTCTGTCGGTTTATTTTCCGTAAGTGCTGCCTCGGTTAAAGGCAATCGTGGAGCAGACGGCAAAGGTTTTATATACAAGAAAACAGCTGAATATACTTATACAGACGCAAACGGAAAAAAGCACAGTCAGCATTATGAAGGTTGGGAAAATTTTAAGGTTCACTTTTTTGCTCCATCCGGAAAAACCTTGAATTTTTTAGACTACACACAAAGAGCGTACTGTATTGAACCGGATAAAGCATCTGAATTAACAGGTTCTGCTACTGTAAAAAGTACATCTCAATCAGCAGCTTGGAAACAGCTAACTACTGCACAGCAAAATGCAGTTAATCTGATACTTGCTTGGGGCTTTGGCGGATTTGAAGCTGCAAAGAAAGAGAAGGTTCATTACTACTATGCAACGCAGCTCTTGATTTTTGAGATTGTTGCAGGCAAGCGTAACGCATCAACTTTTGAAGCGGTTACCGGTAAGCCGTTACTTACACCTGCAAATACAATGACTGAGACAAGCTCAGCTGAAACTACGCTTGCGAATGTCACAACGGCATACAACAATATGGTTTCTTGGTGCAAAAAATCCGTGAGAAATCCGTCATATACTGCATCATCGCTCAGTTCTGCGAAGTCGTATCAAATGTCATATAATCAATCAAACGGACAGTATTCAATCACTTTGACTGATAAGAACGGTACCGCTTCAGTAACTAAAGCATCCGATGTAATCGTCAGCAATTCAAATGTTAAGGTCAGCGTAAGCGGTAAAAAGATAACATTTACCTGTTCTAAAAATCTTGGTACGACAGTTAATGTGACAATGAAAAACTCTTTTTTGAAGGAATATGGAATCAAGAACAAAAACAGTTTGTATTTAATTACAAGTAATACCTATGCATCATATCAGACTTTTGCTCGAGGTTCTAATTATGCAGTTAAAGACGGATATGTTAAGTTGACATTTCCGGATGTTGTCAAGCTGCAACTTCACAAATCATCATCAAACAAAGAGCTTACAGCCGGCAACGGTTGTTACAGCTTGTCGGGAGCCGAGTACGGCATATACACAAACAAGGCTTGTACCAAAAAAATCGGCAGTATTACAACAAATGCAAGCGGTTACGGCAGTTACAGTAAATATGTTGACGCATCAGCTTCTTACTATGCCAAAGAAACCAAAGCACCAAAAGGCTACGAGCTTGACGAAACTGTTTATACATTTGTGAATTCAGGCAAAAAAGCCGCAGACGGTACAAAAATTTATAGCTTTAGCTGTACTGACGACCCCGTAAATGACCCTGTCGGTATTGTGTTACAAAAAAAGAATGCAATTACAGGCGAAACAACAAGTCAAGGTCTTGGCGGTGCGGTTTTCAGTATTGAATATTACGCACAGGAAATTGACAAGGACTACGATGTCAAAGCAAACGAAACTGCTCCTGCTTTAGATAGTAAAAACTTAAAGCGTACTTGGTATATTCAGACTGATGCGGACGGATATTGCAGATTAGCAGAAAATTATCTTGCAGCTGATTTTAGTTCTGATGATTTTTATTACTCAAGCGGAATAATTACTATTCCAATTGGAACAGTTGTCATTCGAGAAGTAAAAGCACCTGACGGATACTCGCTAAGTGATGTTGTGTTTTACAGAGTAATAAATGAAGAAATTGCCGGTCTTGCTCAGGACACAAATACCCCTATCAAAGTACCGATTGACGAAATGCCGGCAAAGGCATATATCGGCATACACAAACTTAATCAATCGGGTGTTGGTGTCGCAAATGCTGCATATGGCTTGTACGCTGATGCAGAGTGTAAGCAGACAGCAGTAAGTACACTTGTGACCGACAAAAACGGTAAAGGTGTTTTCTCTGACAGCGTAGATGTCGGCAAAACATACTACATTAAAGAGCAAACCGCTCCGACAGGCTATGAGCTTGACGATACTGTTTATCCCGTCATTACAAATGAGGAAAACTCAACCGTTGAAACAGCCGTTATTCAGACGATTTATGAAGATGCCATAAAAGCTGACCTCAAAATCAAGAAGTCATCAACAGACGGTATAGTTTCAAATCTTTGGTTTGCAATATCAGATAGCCTCGGCAACGAGTACAACGCAGTTTCAACCGATAAAAACGGCGAAGCGACTGTTAAAGGTTTGAGGGTATATGACGATAAGGGTAACAAGATTACCTATACAGTCAAGGAGCTTGGCTTTAAGACTACTTTAGGATCTCACAACTATGGCGGTTACACTTGGACGATAAAGAAAGAAAATGCAATCAGCTACAAAGGCTCTTATTATGAAGGTGTTTCAAATGCCGTGTTCAGCAATTGTGAGAATGCTTATTCAAGATACTACTATGGCAAATCATCAGAAGCAAAATCAAATGCTAATGGTAAGTCTTTAACGCTTGACGAAAGCAAAACCGTTACATTCAGTTTCCAAAACACAGTTCCCGAAACGGATTTAACTGTTAAAAAGACCTCATACAACGGTAAAGTGTCTGGAGTTTGGTTTGAGGTACAGGACGAAAACGGCAAATATTATGGTGATATTGTTACAGATTCTACCGGAACAGCTAACTATTACAACCGATACGGTTACAAGCTCACAAGCTGTTTAACCGTTCCAAACTCAGCAATTTGTATTCCTATAAAATATAAGGTTGTTGAAAAAGGTTTTCTCGGCGGAAGCAGTTATTATTTCCCTGACAATTACCTTGAAAAGGCTGAATCAGAGTTTAAGACTGCCAACAAATACGGAACAACATCTACTCTTAATTATTACATGTACAACGCTCCTGCAACAGGAAGTATTAATATCAATAAGACTTCCGAGGACGGAGTTATCGAGGGCTTGAGCTTTAAGCTCGAATCTTTTGACGACGAACGAGAGTTCGATGATGACCTTATCCCTACTCCTATGGCTTATGATGCAGACGGAAACGAGATTACAAGTATCGTTTTGACTACCGACAAAAACGGTAAAGCGAGTACGAACAATGAGCAGTTCTATGATGTCAACGGTAATAAAATTGACGGAATTCTGCCATATGTAGTTGACCTAAATGCTTTTCCAATCACCTACAGACTGACCGAAATCGGCATTAAACAGTCAGACGGAACATACAAGTTTCCGAGCCGTTATGAAGTGAAAGATGCAGTCGAATTCACAATCTATGATACCGATGAATACAACTATACATATGATTGTGTTAACACCGTAAAAACAGGTTCGTTACAGGTACAAAAAACATCTGAAGATGATGTTGTGGACGGTTTGTATTTTGAAATAAGCTGTGCTGAAACAGGGTTTAATGATAAAGTAATGACCGACCTTGAAGGTTTAAGTCCTGAAATTTCAGACTTGCCGATTTATAACAGCAATGACGAATTGCTTAAATATAAAGTAACCGAACTCGGTGAGCTTAACGAGGATGGTACTTATTCTTTACCGTATAAGTACAACAAGCCAAAAAGCGTAACAGTTACGCTTAATTCAGATACCGTAGTTTTTGCAAATATCAAAAACACGCTGAAAACAGGCTCTGTTAAGCTGACAAAAACAGACGGCACAAAGGCTCTTACCGGATCAGGTTGGCAACTCTATAAGTCAGACGACACTCCCATCAGCTGTTATCAGACAGGCTCAGAAACTTATATGTATAATTCAGTTGCAAAAACTGCAACCGATTATATGGCTACGAATGGTAGTTTGTCAATCAGTAATCTGCCGGTAGGTGATTACTATTTTATTGAATCTGTAACTCCGTCAGGCTATATGCCATACGGTAAAAAGGTTGAATTTACAATTTCAGCCGACAATGAAAACACACTTAATATATCATTAACCGTTGCCGATAACAAATCTGTGTTATCTCAAACAGGTGGCGGTGGTATTGCTCCGTTTTATTTTGCTTCTGTAGCACTCGGAGCATTGGCTATATTTTTCATCTATGACTACCGTAAACACGGTAGCAAGAAATATAAAAAATCACGAAAGGACAATCAAAAATGAAAAAGAAAATCACACGAATTATGACAGCTATGGTGCTTGCAGTAATGATGGTATTAACTGCAATCCCATTTGCAAGTGCTGCAACCAACGCAAATGCTCTTGATGAAACAAAGAAGGTTTCATTCACGCTCAATTGTTCAAAGCCGGGTTACACCTTTACGGTGTACAAGGTTGCAGAACTCAAAACAACCGAAAATCCATACAAGACAGGCTATGATTCACTTATTCCTTCAATCTCTGACGAGATTTTAAGCGGTAAGACATCGAATGTTCTCTCAGCTCTTGACGGTCTTTCATCAATCCCGTCAACCGCTTCAACGGTTGGTACATTTACAACCTCTGCAACCTCGGTTAAAAAGACTTTTTCAAGCCTTGCTCAGGGTATGTTTTATATCAAGGCTACTAACTATCCTGCCGGTGTTAAAAGCGTTACAAACTCTGTTGTATCGCTCCCATACTACAACAACGGTTGGGTTTATTCTGTGAATGATATTGACCTCGCAACAAAGGTAAATGACGGTGATGTTGTAACAGGCAAGACTATTACCAACAGCACAAAGGATAATGTTAATTTTACCGATGTAAGCCTTGGTGACACGGTAAATTTTGAAATCAAGTCATCAACAGCCGGTTCATCAGAAATGAAACTTAAATCATATACCGTATATGATGAAATGTCAGCAGGACTTACTCTTGATAAAGACAGCGTAAAGGTTGCACTTCTCAACGCACAGGGTAGTAAAGTTGCTGACCTTGCTTCATCTGACTACGCTCTCAATGTAACATCAGAGGTAGACGGCAAGGCTACAACATTCAATGTTTCAATTGCTAACGCTTATCTTCAGAAAAATGACTTTTATGCTGAAAATGTAGCATTTACTTCTGTAACTTATTCAGCGAAGCTCAACAAGTACGCTGTAACAGGAAAGACAGGCAACCCAAACTCAGAAACAAAGCTCGTTTATTCTAACAAGAACGGTGTTGAATCAGAGGTAAACGGCAATACAGTTTATGTTTATACCTTTGCAGTAACAACAAACAAGACAGATACAGACGGAAAGGCTCTCGAAGGTGCAGAATTCAGCCTTTTCAAGACAGAAGAGGACGCAACTGCTCTTACAAATGCCATTGCAAGCGGTGTATCCGACAAGACCGGCAAGGTTACTTACTACAACACAAGTAAAGAAGAAATCAAGCTTGCAAGCGGTAAATACTATATCGTTGAAACAAAAGCCCCAACGGGCTACAACATCTACGGTAAGGTTATTCCGGTAACTATTGATGTTACATACGGTGCAACATTTGTTGACGGTTCGTACATCACAAACTGCCCGACAGACGGTACAGCAAGCGTTGATGTTAAGGATACAAAGGTTGTTGTTCCGCAGACAGGCGGTGTAGGAACAGTTATGTTCTACATTCTCGGCACAGCTTTTGCTATGGGCGGTATTATTACATTGATTATCCGCAGAAAAGTAAAGACAAAGTAATTGAATTTGGTCATTAAAGGTGAAGTGCAATGAAAAAAGCAAAAAAAGGCTCTCTAATTATTGGAATAATATTTTTGATTGTAGCTTTTGGATTTGTACTTTACCCATTGATTTCAAATACAATAAATAACTGTTTTGCTTTATCTACGATTGATAATTATAAATCTAAGGTTGCAGACTTAAAAGATAGTAAATCAAGGTATCTTACTGATGCTGAGGAATACAACCATAATTTAAGTAAACTTGTTAATGATTTTACATATTCTTCAGACAGCGTAATTGATGGGTACGATAACATACTTAACTTTGGCGATGGACTTATAGGCTACATTGAAATTCCAAAAATCAATGTAAAACTACCGATTTATCACGGTGATAGAGATAAAGTCCTTGAAAAAGGTGTTGCCCACATACCTAACACAGCATTCCCGATAGGCGGTATCGGAAATCATTCTGTCTTGTCTGCACACACGGGTTATCCTACACAGGTATTCTTTGATAACCTTGACGATTTGGCTATAGGGGATGAAATCAAAGTATCTGTACTCGATGAAACGCTTATATATAAGGTCACGGCAAAAAATATAGTTAAGCCGGATGATATTACGCTTTTATCGGTTGATGACCGTAGGGATCTAATCAGTTTAATTACTTGCTATCCTTATGGCGTTAACAGCCACAGACTTATTGTGACGGCCGAGAGATTATCTGAGATTCCGTCAACAACAGATGAAAATAAAAGCAGTGTTGAAAATACAATAAGTCCTATCTTAGTTATAGTTGTAGTTGCAATATTGACTGTAGGTGCTGCTGTAATGCTTTTTATCAGAAAAATAAAAAGGAAAACAAAGAATGAATAATCAAGTTACTGCGGTAGTGTTTGCTCGAAATCAAAAAATTACATTTAATTTTTACCGTATATATAAGAATTATGGCACAGGGTATCTTCTTCTTTATGACAATGAAGAATCAGATTGTTTGATTTGCAGAATTCTTGATGATAAAGAACTCTATGCTTTTCAGAATACTTTAAGTACGGTTATATTGAAAACAAATAAGCATTTAACTGAAAAAAATATAATTGTAATCAGGCGAGCTTCAAATATTAGTATGGCAGATGCAATTGTAACTAAAAGGGGGAAATATCGTGCTTAACTGTTGCATTTTTATTGGCCGTTTGACGGCTGATCCTAAATTTGTTGCCAAAGGGGACAAATTGTATTGCAAGTTTTCACTTGCGGTACAGCGAAATTATAAGAATTCAGAGGGAGAGATAGAATCTGATTTTATCCCTTGTGTAGCCTTTAACTCAATAGCAGAGAATATTTATAATTTTCTCTCAAAGGGTAAAAAAGTAAGGATAACAGGATCATTGCAATCTTCTGACTATGTTAATTCTGATGGAGAAAAAGTATATTCCTTAACGCTCGTAGTTAATGAGTTTGAGATGCTTTTTCCTAAAGAAAAGACAATTGAAGATTACGAAAAAATTTTTAATGAAGTGGGTGAGGATTGATGGCAGGAGAGGAAGCCTCTCAAGTGATTTTACAGGTTAGTTCTAAGGCCGCTTTGATGACTACAGAAATAATTTATTCTATCATCAAACAGTTATGCAAAACTATAAAGAATCATAAGAGCAAGACTCCTATGGAAAAAGCTATGAAGGCAAGAGGAAAGCAGTCAATTAAGAATTTAACTGGAAAAAATATGGCTTTAGATCATATTCCGGTTTCAAGTGTTGACATTAAGGCTGTAAAAAACATTCTCAAAAACTATGGTGTTGATTTCAGCGTTATGAAAAACAAAAACACCAAGGATTTTAATTTGTTTTTTAAGGGCACAGACACAGTTGTTATAGCTGATGCTCTTGCCAATGCTTTGGCCAATAAAGACAGAGATTTGGATAAGTCAGATAAAACATCCGAACAATCTTTATCTGATAAGGCGGAGAAGGCAACACAAAAAGCGAAAGAACATAATGAAAAGGTTGCTCAAGAAAAATCGCAGGAACTTAATAAGAATAAAAATAAGGAACGTGATAGGTGACATATGGGTAAGCAATTTAAAAAATCTGATATTCCTATTCTCATAGTATCAATTATTTTGATTTTCTTATCTGTGAACAGAGCGGCACAATTATATGTTGTTTCTAACTGTGGGTCTAATATCATAGGTGGATTATCTCAAGTAATGGATTGTTTTTTTAATTTTACAGTATATCCATTTACTTTGAATTTTGAATCTGAATTTATGCTGCCGAGTATAGTAGGGATTTTAGCAGTTCTGTTAGCTTATGCCTATATTGCTACAAGTCGTAAAAATTTTATGCGAGGCAAAGAACACGGTACAGCTGAATGGGGAACTGAAAAAGATATTAAGCCTTTTATAGATTCTAACAAGGATAATAATATAATCCTGTCAGCCACGGAAAGCCTTAGTTTAGCTCCCCATATGAAAAATCCCTTATATAACCGCAACAAAAATGTCCTTGTAATAGGTGGTTCTGGTAAAGGTAAGTCACGATTTATCGTAAAGCCTAACTTATGTCAGCTTAATACATCGTACATAATAACAGATCCTAAAGGTGAATTATTCGGAGATTGCGGAGAGATGCTCGCAAAGAACGGATATAAAATCAAGGTTTTGAACCTTGAAGATATGTCAAAGTCAGACAAGTTTAATTTTTTTGAGTACATACATTCAGAAAAAGATATTCTAATTCTTGTTGACAATTTGCTTGCAAATACTAATTCTGCTGAAGCAGATGCTGCTGCAAAAAGCGGTGATGATTTCTGGGTTAAATCAGAAAAAGCATTACTGTCTGCTCTTTTTGCCTACATAATTTTAGAGTGCCGTCTTGAAGATCAAAATATAAACAGCGTACTTGAATTGCTGAAAATAGCGTCTGCAAGGGAAGATGATGAGGATTTTGTGTCCGGACTTGATGTTCTATTTCTTGAACTTAAAGAAAAAAATCCATCGTGCTTGGCGTCCTATATGTACGGTATATTTAAGCTCGCAAGCGGTAAAACAGCAAAAAGTATTCTTGTATCTCTTGGTGTTAGATTAGCACCATTTGCTATAAGTGATGTAAGAAAACTTATGTCAGCAAATGAGATTGATATAGGTGCAATCGGTAAAGAAAAAACAGCATTGTTTTTGATTGTCCCGGAAACCTATACTACTTTTAATTTTATCGTCTGTATTTTCTATCAGTTGATGCTTGAACATTTTTATAGTCTTGCTAAAAAACAGCCTAAAAGACGGTTGCCTGTGCCAATTCAGATTATCGGTGATGAAATTGCAAATATAGGACATATTCCAAATTTACAAAGATACATTTCAACAATGCGTTCTTACGGTATTTCTATGATGCTTATTTTTCAGACTTTAACTCAGATAGAAGCTATTGATAAGGCAAACTGGAAAACGATTGTAGGTAACTGTGATTCATTTGTTTATCTTGGCGGTAAAGAACCGTCTACTAATGAGTATGTATCGAAAATTCTTGGTAATATGACAATAGATCAAAGACAAACTAATGAAACTAAAGGTAGCCACGGTTCATACGGAACACAGGATAGCAATCTTGGCCGTGCTTTACTTGATTCCGCAGAACTCGAAAAAATTCCCGGTGATGAATGTATTGTTACCGTGTCAGGTGTAAATCCATTCAAAAGCAAAAAATATCCTCTTGAAAAACATAGGCGATATAAATTATTAGCTGATGGTGAGGGTAATGACTGTCTCTTATACACATCT
>ENA-OZQY01000176-OZQY01000176.1-human-gut-metagenome-genome-assembly--contig:-NODE-176-length-11397-cov-9.146447_pt1 | contig 11397 bp, 7 predicted proteins | sample MGYA00243781_ERZ653932 | MGnify/ENA primary metagenome ERZ653932 (study PRJEB26926, sample SAMN06164611) | human gut metagenome | biome: ENVO:00009003; feature: ENVO:2100002; material: ENVO:00002003... | reverse complement strand
AATGGTGAAACTGGCGGTGATAAGAATGTTACTAAGCAAAATTTAAACAGGCTCTAAAACAGCGGGCAATTTTACACTAAAATTTATTTATAAGGAGTAAAACGATATCAAAATAGATAAACAGATGGTTTTTAAGAACTTGCTTTCACTTCTTCAACCGCATAAAAAGTGAATACAAATAGAATAAAATTGCAATTATTTTGTATTATTAAGAAGTTCATTCTAACAAAAAGACCAGTTTTTAAGTGAATAAGACGAAAAAAGAGGTACATCCACACAGGACATACCTCTTTTATTATTTCAGCTATAATAACGATTATTCAGCAGAAGCTTTTACGAATTTCACTTCAAATTTAGCTTTATATTGAGTATTACCTTCTACTGGTACAGTATCATCTTCTGTTGAAAGCAGATATTTTTTATCAGCTTTCTCATCAAATGCATAAAGTTCATATGTTACCTGATAAGTCACGTTGTCCGTTTTAGCCTCAGCAGTTGCTGCTTCCACGTTAATACCTACCAAGTCCATACAGATAGGATACTCCTTCTCTTCAGCAAATTTCTGAGTCATTCCTGTAGCCAATTTTGTTGTATTGACTTTCAGAGAAATTTCATTATTAGCCAGGTAATCAGTTGTTAAGAATTGAGGATTTTTATGATCCTTATCTACCACAAACTGAATGTGGTCTTCTCCAGCTGCCTTCGACTTACCAATAGTAGCAAAGAAACTAGAGATACGCACCAAAGAATTCTTAGTATAATCAGGTGATGGTTTTTCTTCGTCTACCTCAAAATCTTTTGCAATTTCTACTGCAGCTAAAGCTCCTTCTTTATCAAATGTACCAGCATATTCATCCTTCACCATTGTAGATGCCAATGAGTCACTCTTCCAGGCATAATCAATCATCATAGAATAGGTTGCATCTGTATAACCTGCACCATACAAATGATCTTTCACTCCGTCTGCAACCTGCAACTTCAAAGAATATGTCTTCTGAAGCTCTACTACGCTTTGATTGAAAGTAACAGTTATCGGGCTACTAACCTGTTTCTCAGCATCAAACATAAACTGATTATCAGACAAAGAGAAAAAGTTATCTGGATCTGTTGCCTTAACCGGTACATTTACAGCTTCAGAAAAAGAAGCTCTATTCAACACAATCTTAAAAGATGTTTGCCCCGGTGACAACTGTTCAGAAACTGCACTGCTTTCAAAATAAGCTCCAATTGCATCCGCATCTGCTTCCGGGCTTGCCACTTCCGTATCTTCATAATCACCGCATCCTACCATCATTACGGCCGGAGTCATCAATAATCCGAAAAAGAATTTATTTAATTTCATAATACTCTTAGTTTTTAACTTTAATCTAACTTATTATTCATCTGCAACTGGTTTCGGTAAAGTCCATGCCGGACTATCTTCTGCAGTTAATGCCTTATTAGCCTGAAGTTCAGCTTCCGGTATACGCCACAACAAGATATCGTCTGTTTTTGCAATATTAAATACACATTCTGCATTCGGGAAACCAGCTCCACGACGGTCTACTCCCTTGTTAAGACGCATTACATCGAACCAAATTACTCCTTCACCCCAAAGTTCAATACGACGCTGGAAATAAACAGCTTCCTGAGGATTAGAAGCATAGTCAGTTAAATAAGCTTGTGATCCGCTTGACAAACGGTTGTTAAGCAATTCCTTGAAATATTTTTCACCTTCAGCCCGATTTCCAGCTTCAGCGTATGCTTCTGCAGCAATCAGATACATTTCTTCAATACGCATCAATACAATATCATTGGCATTGATAGTAGTACCTAGCACATCATTATAGGGACCGAATTTTACCTGAGTATAAGGCTTGTAACCCTGTTTTGCCACAAAAGCAGCTTGTTCGTCACTTAAGAAACCATCAGATTCTGCAGCGGCATCCAACCACCATTGTTTACGGATGTCAGCATCATCAATCTCCTTATATAATTTCAAACTAATCTGACGACCACCTGAATAGTTTGCATATCCATAGCTCAGTGATCCCATGTGAGAAGGCCAGTTACAGATACCTGTATCTACCACGTCATCTGTTTCGCTGACAATGATACCCCACATCCAGTTCACCTCATCTACACTCCAAAATGTCGGTTTACCTACCGCAGTACGAGAAGCGATAGCAATACCTTCACTTGTTGCCGCCTTGATAGCATTTGCCGCATCATCAGCTGCTTTAGCGTATTCATGCATTGACAGATACATACGTGCACGAAGTCCGTATGCTACTGACAGACTGATATAACGCTTGTCAGCACGTTTTACCTTTCCTTTTTCTGCATTAGTCAGCAAATCAATAGCATTGTTCAAGTCTGATTCAATCTGTGTATACACGTCTTTTACAGACGAACGTTTACAACCATTCACAGAAGCATCTGCCGAATTCTTTTCTGTAATCAGCGGTACACAAGGTTTGTCCTCATTACCTTTATAGTTAAACTGATACAGTTGTGCCATTACCCAATAAGAGAATGCGCGTGCAGCCAGTCCTTGTCCCAGATAGAATTGTTCATTGGCGTCTTCTGTTTTTTCATCAATGCTTCCTACTACATTGTTGGCAGCAAAAACGATAGAATACAAGTCATTCCATACCATCTGTCCTTCCAAGGAAGTATTTTCACGGTCTTCAAATGTCAAGTCATATCCAGTCCAGTTATAACCGTTGTTATCACTTATTACGTCTTCTGTATTAGAGTCCAGACACAACATGACAGTAGGATAACCAATATCATTATGACGTTCAGCTCCCAATGCACTTGAGTTAGGGAAAGCCTGGTTGAAAGTAGAGAAAATCGCATTTACCTTTGCCACTCCACGTTCAGGATTCAGTGTAGAAACGGTCTCCTTCTGAGAGTCTGTCACGATTCCTCCATCGGGCAATGTATCCATATCCTGGCAACCAGTCACAGCCAGTGAAGATACAAGCAATGAAGCAAAAATATATTTTGTTTTCATATCTGTTTCTTATTTATATTTTAATTAAAATGTAAGGCTGATACCTCCAGAAATTGTACGGATGGCAGTATAAAGTGATGTAGTAGCACTTGTATAGCTCTGACGTGGGTCAAGACCTTTACGTGCAGAAAGCAATCCTACATTGTCAGCAGTGAAATATACACGCAGTTTTTCCAGCATCATCTTGCGAACCAAGTTAGACGGAAGTGTATAACCAATAGTGATATTATTTACACTCAGATAGTTAGAACTTGCAAGCCAGCGAGTTGAAGTAGAGTTTGTATACTTATCCTGTGCATTCAGACGAGGTACATCCGTATATTTATTTTCCGGAGTCCATGCATTGTAAATATCCTTGTGCCAGTTCTGTCCGTCACCTTTTCCAGCCATCATGAAACGATAACCTGAGTCATAAATCTGACCACCCAACTGATAAGACAACTGAATAGAAGCATCAAAACCGTAAAGCTGTACAGAAGTTCCCAAACCACCGTATACCTTCGGCATCAAGTTGTCTGTGGCCACCTTGTTTGTAGTCTGAGCTAATGCATAATTGTCTGTTTTATACAACTCACCCTTGTCATCTTTTGCCCAATACTGAGCCAAACCTGTTTCTGGATCTACGCCAGCATAATCTACCAAATACATACGGTACATTGATTCACCTTCTTCGTAAATGTAGTTTCCATCAATCAACTGACCATCCAAGTCCGGATGCAACTTGTTGATTTTATTTTTGATGAAAGTGGCATTCAAATTCACATCCCAAGTAAAGTTCTTCTGGTTGAAAATCAAATAAGTCAAATCCAATTCAAAACCAGAGTTGGTCATAGAACCTACGTTCATCGGAATAGAAGTATAACCCACACTTCCGGCAACCGGTTTGTTGTAAAGCATATCACTTGACTTACGACCGAAGTATTCAGCCGATCCGTTCAAACGGTTATTGAACAAGGCAAAATCAATACCTACGTTATAAGAAGTTGAAGTTTCCCAAGTCAAATCGCGATTACCCTTTGCAATCATCGTACCGTCAGAGAACACACCGTCTGCACCAGTCATGTTATACTGGTCCATCCATGGATAATAGTTTTTAGCTGTCTCCATCACTCCTACAGTATATCCACCTGGGAACAAGATATCATCGTTACCCTGCTGACCGAAAGAAGCCTTCAGTTTCAACATGTTAATCCAAGTGATATCCTTCATGAAATCTTCACGTGTAATCATCCAAGCCACACTTGCAGCCCAGAAGTCACCCCAACGATTTTCAGGAGCAAAACGAGAAGAAGCATCACGACGGTAAGAAACGTTACCAAAGTATTTATCGTCATAAGAGTAGTTGACACGACCAAAGAAACCTTCAGTAGCATAAGTCAATTTCATACCGCTGGCAGTCTTCTTATCAATTGTATTGCTAATATAGAAGCTTTCAGGGTCATACAGATTCTGACCAGAACCTGTCAATTCTGTATATTGGTATGAATAACCATCATAACCGGCAGTAATATCAAAATGATGTACATCTTTCACTGCAAACTGATAGTTAGCTACATACTGCTGGTCGAAACCGAAAGTACGCATTGCAGCCTGATAAGCATTACCTCCATAAGAAGCACTCTGACCCATATATGCGTTACCCAAATCATTGTAACGTGTATTGTCGATATTCATACCAAAGCGTGCGCTGATGGTAAGACCTTTAATCGGAGTCAATTCAGCAAACCAGTTTGCATTCAGCACGTCAGCCAAAAATTCAGTCTTATTATAAATAAGGTCACCTGCCGGGTTGGCTATAGACATAAATGCACGTGATGAAGGACTGCTTACACCATCACCGTAATCATACACCTTACGACCGTTCAGTGTCATAATCTGTTTGTCAGCTCCACGTACATACATCGGATAAACCGGAGCAATGTTATTGGCAATATAGAAAGCATTACCGGAAGATGATGCATTATCCTGATCGCCCGGATAGTTACTCTTTGAGTTTACATAGTTCATGTTGGCACCCACTTTCAACCAGTCTGTTACCTTGTAGTCACCCTTCAAACGACCGCTGAAACGAGTCAAACCAGAACCTTCAATTACACCCTGATCATCCAAATAGCCGAAAGCCATGTAGAAAGTAGACTTATCGTTACCGCCAGACACATTCAAGTTATATTCCTGACGAAGAGATGTTCTAAATGTTTCATCAGCCCAGTTATCCGGAGTATAATAATATCCATATTCATCTGTATAGCCCAATGTAGCATTCGGGTTCAGCAAACCGTTGCTACCAATCAGCAACTGACCTTCAGGTACTGTATAAATCTGATAACCTACACCACCATTTCCAGCAGAAAGCAAAGTATTGTTTGCAGCTACATTGGCAGCCTGCGGAGTCATGCCATTGGTCTGTACATAACCATTATAGATAGCTTCGTAAGCTTTTTCCAGATAATTCTTTGAACTTGTCAGCACATCGTAGTTCTTTACTCCACGAGAGTTGGCACCCCATTTTGCATCGAAGTTTACACGTGCCTTACCAGAAGTACCTTTTTTAGTAGTAATCATAATGATACCGTTTGCACCACGCGCACCATACAACGCTGTAGAGGCCGCATCTTTCAACACTGTCATCGATTCAATATCTGCAGAGTTAATAGAAGACAAGTCACCATCATAAGGCACACCATCAACTACATACAACGGATCTGTTCCGGCATTGATTGATCCGACACCACGGATACGTACTTTTGCATCTTCACCCGGCTGACCGTTATTACTCAAAATCTGCACACCTGCTACAGCACCAGCCAATGCATTTGATACGTTTGATACCTGACGTTTCTCAATCTTATCAGCTTTCATCACTGCTGCAGAACCTGTAAATGACCCTTTAGTAGAAGTACCATACGCAGTTACCACAACTTCATCAAGTACTTCCGCATCAGACTTCAACACCACTTTTACGTTCGGCTTAATCTTCACTTCCTGCGACTGCATTCCGATGAAAGAAATGACCAAAGTTCCGGCGGAACTGAAAAATGCTGTAATTCGTTGGACATTAGATAGATACATATTTACCCCTTCAAATCAGAACATAACGCATAATGGCTTTTGGATTAACTTCTAATGCAAATTTTCTACCGGGACTCTACCGAAAACAGTTCTTATGCAAGGTTCTATTTATGTAAAAAACAAACGGATTCTTATGATTTTATTAGAATTTATACTTACATTTGACTGCGAAGAAACTCGCAACGAAAAAAATCGCAAACATGAAGAATCCATTTAAATTCGGAACAGTCGTAGAAGATGAGTTTTTCACAGACAGAATTGAAGAACTGCAGCAAGTAAAACAAACGCTTAATAGCGACAATCATCGTTCTTTAGGAGATGGATTCTTCACCAGATTCGGTAATATCCGGTTTAACAACGGACAGGTCGGTTCTGGAAGTGAGGGGGAAGATGAGTTTGCCCTGATTTCCTTCCGGAATTTTACTGGAAATCGAAAGTAATTTTCTATTTTTGCAGAATAAAGCAAACAAGTAGTGCATGGGAAATTTTGCTGAAGCAGGGAAAATTAAAGATGAGATGAAGAAAAGAGATGCCACCAGAAGGGAAAAACTCGCCGGATATTTCTTTGATTTGTCAAAGCTCATATTTGCAGGCATGGTAATAGGTCTTATATTACCATTGTTATCTGATACTGAAAACGCCAAAATGTGGATAATAGCCGTATTCGGTATAATATTAACAACCTTGTCGGCTTTGCTGGCAAATAAAATTTTAAAATAATGGATGTCTTGATTTTTGTATTTGCAGTAGGGATTGTAATCATAGGCGGATTGTATGCTTGGACATTTACGAAGCCAGGAAAAAAATGGCTGGAAAACTTGTAAGAAAACAAGAAAGCGAGATATGGATGCAGGGGAGTCCACATTAAGCCTGCTTGTCTCTACACAAAGATTTGCTATATTATAACCCGAAGTTAGACAAAAAAAGAGAATATCTTACCGGCCAGTTGAGGCAGGCTCAATAAAAGACTTACCCAAGAATGCGTTTATTATACGCAGACTTGGGTAAGTCATTTATTTATTCTCTTACTTTTCTTAATATCCGAAGTTTTGTTTTATAACTCCGTGTGATGTATTAATTTCAGCTTGTGGTATAGGTAAAATAGTCCGATAGTCTGTATAATCGATTTTTCCGACTTTAGGGTTGTTTACCGATTTCTTATTTCTCCACATATCCCATGCCATATGTCCTTCACCGTTTAATTCGATTCGTCGTTCTTTCAGAATTTCATCCAATGTAACAGTATTGACATCAGAGTAACCAGTAATGCGTTTCTCTCTCAAATCATTGATGTATTTTGCTGCTGTCACTCCATTGTCATCAATGGACTTTAGTGCTGCTTCTGCCGCAATGAGATAAACTTCTGATAAACGAATGACTTTAGGATTATTCACATAAATTTCTCCATTATAGCCTGGATATTTTTGTGTGTAAAACCCGGTATTATTACCATTATCTGTTTCTTCTGCAATCAGTTCTTTCCGGACATCACCTGCTGGTTGTGAGGCAAGCAATTGTTTAAAAGAGTCACTTATGGCTGCTTCTGCATATCCTTCTGCGTGCGTGTAATATCCTAATGAATTACGTTGAGCATTGTATTGAGAAGTTACTGCAATTTCAAAAATATTCTCAGATGGAGTGAATTGCTGAGACCAAACACTTAAATAGTCTCCAATACTATATAATTTATAAGGACTATTTTCTATCACTTCTTTGGCATCTTTCAAAGCTAAAGCATTATGGTCTGTTCCATCTGCATTATCCATATATAAATGAACTCTTGAACGCAAAGCTAAAGCTCCCCAATAATTAATATGGCCAGTTGTTTTATCTTTCATATTGGCAAGCTTTTGTAATGCCGTATCAAGATCTGAAAATATGGTTTCATATGTTTTGGCCAATGATGTCCTTTCTCCAATATAATTTGCCGGGAAAGTTTGCGTTGCTAAAGTAATACCTAACTCACTGTTCATATCATTTACAGTGGAAGGTATCTTGGCATACAAACGAGCCAAATCAAAATGGAATAATGCACGTAAAGCATAGAGTTCACCAAGTTGTTGTTCAACTTCTTCTCCAGAGAGTCCAACTTCTGCAACTTGCTCTATCACTTTATTCACTCTGGCTAAAGATTGATAAAATGAAAAGTAAAATGTTTCCGGACTTAAACTGGTTGGAGTTGCTAAATACCATGAGACATCGGTAGCTTGACCGTTTTTTCCTATGCACTGAAAGTCTTCTCCTTTCATATCGGCGTATAATGTAAAATCCCCGGAATAAATACCACGTGATGACGTGGCAGATGTCCAAGTCTGGCTTTCATATACTCCATTAACAGCATATACCAAGTCTTCGTATGATGTTATGGCTGATGACGATTCCCATGAATCTGCTGGCTCTTTATCCAAAACATCACAGGACACCATGGCGGTGGCGAATGTCAATATCGTTAAATATTTAAATTTCATAGTTATCATTTTTAGCTTATAATTCAATATTAATTCCAAATACACAACTCTTCAATTGTGGAGTATCTACTTGTCGATACCCATTAATAGCGACATCTGGATCTACATCTTTTGTCTTAGCCCAAATTAACCATGGATTGTTAGCTCTGAAATAAACTCTCAGGCGCTGCATGTATTTTTTAGAAATTGGAATATTATATCCTACAGTAAACTCACGCAATCGGATATTATCAGTAGATTTGATGTGGCGACTGGAAAAACGGTCTGCGCGATATGGATTACCATAAATTGGTTTAGGATTATCCACCACGTCACCAGGTTTTGTCCAATAATTTCCTGCCACATCAGCTGATGGAGTTGTACTTCCTAACCGGTATCCGTCACTATGCAAAAAGTATCCTGGATAATCGAACATGTCACCTCCAAACTGATAGGTAATCAAGAATGAAAGATCAAAGTCTTTATAAGTAAAGCTATTGGTCAGACCTCCTATGACATCAGGCAAGGCTTTACCGACTATGCCCCATTGAGCTTTACTGTAATCTGTTGTGACTCCTTTTGAATGATCATTAGGGTCAAGCCAGAATTCGCCTAATCCTGTATCTGGATTAACTCCCTTCCATTCTGGAAGATAGAATGTATACATTGATTCACCTTCACGATGTATATACATTTGTCCGTCACCGTATTGAATATCTGCACCATCAGGTAACTTTTCTACAATAGCTTGTTGATAAGTTAAGTTGAAGTTAGTAGTCCATGTGAAATCTTTTGTGCGAATATTTTGTGAATTAATTTCTATTTCCACACCATTATTTTTCAGCTCTCCTAAATTTTCCCAACGACTAGAGAAACCTGTGACATAGGAATTCGGTACCTGGAACAGCAAATCAGTTGTCTTTTTTAGGTAATATTCTACTCCTAATGTAACACGGTCAAACATATTCCATTCAATTCCTACATTCAGATTTTTAGAACGTTCCCATGTCAGTTGGTCATTTGGTAACTGATACCAGTAGATAGAAGGATTGCCTCCATAGCCAGATCCTGCATATAAATCTTTATAGCCATAATAGTCTGTTGGCAAATTACCATTCGTACCATAGGAAGCCTTAATTTTAAAATCAGTGAATAATGGCATATCTTCCATAAATCCTTCCTTGCTAAGTCTCCATGCTCCTGAAACAGACCAGAAATTTGCCCAACGGTTATCTTTGCTTAAACGTGAAGAACCATCACGGCGAAAACTGGCAGAAAGATAATATTTGTCATCAAAGTTATAATTTACATTTCCGAGATAAGAAAGCATACCTGCTCCGTAAGTTGAACTTGAAGCTGCATCAGGCTGTCCATTTACCAATTCCGGCAAATGGTTTGAATAATTTTTTGCAACCGTTACTATTTGAAGAAGATTCTGATTCTCAAGCTCAAAACCAATCATAGCAGACAGGTTATGTTTGTCATTGAAAGTATCGGTATAAGTCAATGTGTTTGAACTTGTCAATGTTGAATTTTGAAAAGTATAACGTGAACCCATACCTCCAACAGCTAGTCCATTTACGCTGTTCTTGTCCCAATATTCGAAATGTTTATTGTCTATATAGTCATAACCAAATACAGACTTAAAGAATATTTTATCCAAGAAATGAAGACCCAATTCTGCATTTGTCAGGCTGCGGAACATTTTACTTTGAATCCACTCCAGAGAATTTGCATCATCTTTACTACCCAGCATTAAATGAGGGTTTGTTATTTGTCCGAAACTTACATCTTCATTATATGTTCCATCCGAATTATATATCGGTGCTGTTGGGTCTAGCGCAAATAAAACTCCCAAAGGAGAACTTGTACCCAATCCTTGTGCCTGGTCATTCTGATCACGGAAACCGTTCTGGGTTGTTGATGCAATCATTTGCTTCACAGAGAAGTCTGCCCAGTCTGTTATTTTCTGGTCAATATTTACACGAGCTGAAATACGCTGGAAATCACTACCTAATACAATACCTTCACTTTTGTTATAACCAAGTCCCGCATAAAAACGTGTATTTTGATTACCGCCATTAAGTGAAATCTGATGATTTTGGGTAATAGCCGTGCGGTAGATTTCATCTTTCCAGTTAGTGCTCGTTTTTCCTGAAGGATCTTTCACAAAACCACTCAAATCATTATTCTGTTCAATTAACGCATAAGCATCTTCTTTGGAAGTTACTCCTTCATACTCCATATAATAATTCGCGATAGATTCTCGTGCATAACCAATGTAATCTGTTCCACTCATCATATTATATTGGTCAACAGCCATTTTATTCCATCCTACTTCTCCATTATAGGAAACACGAGTCTTACCTTCTTTTCCACTTTTTGTAGTAATAATTACCACTCCGTTGGCCGCACGGGATCCGTATAATGATGCGGCTGCCGCATCCTTCAATACCGTCATAGACTCAATGTCTTCTGGATTCAATGTACTAAGAATACTTTGTGATTTGCCGTAATAACTCATATCCTCATCTGATTTCATGACAACACCATCAATCACATATAATGGAGCTGTCGAACCATTGATAGAACCGACACCACGAATATTAACCTTTCCAACAGAACCCGGGTCACCTGTAGCAGATGCAACTCGTACTCCGGCCATTTTCCCGGAAAAAGCCTTATCCAAAGATTCTTTAGACCCTGAAGTGATTTGGTCTGCCTTGATTGATGTGGCAGAACCGGTAAATGATGATTTCTTAGCAGTACCATACGCCACAACCATCACTTCATCCAGCTGCTCCGCATCCGACTTCATCACCACTTTCACGTTCGGCTTAATCTTCACTTCCTGCGACTGCATTCCGATGAAAGAAATGACCA
>ENA-OZQY01000138-OZQY01000138.1-human-gut-metagenome-genome-assembly--contig:-NODE-138-length-12978-cov-7.835255_pt1 | contig 12978 bp, 9 predicted proteins | sample MGYA00243781_ERZ653932 | MGnify/ENA primary metagenome ERZ653932 (study PRJEB26926, sample SAMN06164611) | human gut metagenome | biome: ENVO:00009003; feature: ENVO:2100002; material: ENVO:00002003... | reverse complement strand
ACGAGATGTAGCTCCGTCTCGTGGGCTCGGAGATGTGTATAAGAGACAGTCCCAGACCTGTAGCTTCTTTCCTTTCAAATTATAATTTTGAAGGAAAAACGGTAATACCATTTTGTACGCATGACGGCTATGGTGCAGCCGGTACATTCCGTTCTGTAGCTGAAGCCGCTGCCGGAGCGAAGGTTTTGGACGGATTTGCAGTAGAAGCATCTGACGTACCTAATGCTGAATCTAAAGTCCAGCAATGGTTGACAGGTTTAGGGATTGACTGGGATATGTCTGTCGATGGAAATGTTACGGTTAAGGCTGGCGATCACCTGTTTTCAGCCACATGGAGAAATACTCCACTTGCCAAAGAAATACGCGGCATGTTTCCTCTTGAAGTAACACTTGGAAGATATGCACAGCGAGAGTTTTATGGCTCTATGCCCTTACGTCCGACCAATACAGAAGAGGGACAATTAGAATTTAAGAATGGCGATATTACTTATTGCCCGTCTAACAATACAATTGCTATTTTTTATGGGCAGGCAGAAAATCCGGACATGGGACAACTGACTATGCGTGTTATTCCAATAGGACAGATAACTTCTGATTTAAGTGTGTTCAACGAATTGGACAACCGTATGAATTTTATATTTGAAAATAACCAATAATAGTAGTATGAATAATCGAGTTATATTATCACTGGTTGCATTTTTTATAGCATGTTCTACTTGGACTGTTCAAGCACAAAAGAATAAGGAAGTTAATATGAAAACATCTAAAATTTTGGTTGCGTATTTTTCAGTAACAGGTACGACAGAAAATGTTGCTAAAAATATTGCAGAAATTACAAATGGCGAATTATATAAGATTGTTCCATCAAAGAGTTATACAAATGCTGACCTTGACTGGAATGATAAAAAATCACGCAGTTCTGTGGAAATGAATAATCCACAATCTCGTCCTGCTTTGAAAAGCAAAATGGACAATATTCAGAAGTATGATATAATTTTTCTCGGTTATCCGATTTGGTGGAATTTGTCGCCACGTATCATCAATACATTTATAGAAAGCCATGTGCTGAAAGGTAAGATGCTGATACCATTCGCGACTTCCGGAGGCAGCAGTATAGCCAATAGTGTAAAGATACTTAAAAGAACTTATCCTGAATTGGACTGGAAAGAAGGAAAACTCTTGAACAGGACTGACAAAGACGGACTTCGTGTTTGGATAGAATGTATCAAATAAAATCTTTAATCTTAAAATACAATTATTTATGTTTGGAATAGGAACACAGGAGATTATTCTAATAGTCTTGGTCGTTCTGTTATTTTTCGGAGGCAAGAAAATACCGGAACTGATGAAGGGTCTTGGGAAAGGTGTACGTTCATTCAAAGACGGAATGAATAATATTGAGAAAGATGTAAATGGGTCGGAAGAGGTTTCTACTAACACGGAAAAAAGAAATAATAATGGATAATGACAAGCAATCGTTTTGGGATCACCTTGATGTGTTAGGTAGTGTAAAATAAACTGTGTCACGCATTATTTCCTATTAGAAAACTCATCGGTCGGGGAACGGCCAGCGCCAAGGGGCGGGACCACCCGTCCGAGGATGTAAATTATCAGATAAACAAATAATATTACTTTGTTCCTCACAACCGCATACAGAAGAACTTGATTTGAATGACAGAAAACAAGATAATCCTAAAAATATCATAGAATATTTAGTTATAGCTCTCCATAATTTGAAAGTTCATTATCAGGATGTTGATCCGAAAGCTATAATTGCTTGTGTGTAATTCATTTATTGTGGGCATTAATAAAAGCTTATAATACAAATAGTCCCGATTGAGTACGATTCGTTTAGATTCTACTTTAAATCGGGACTAATAATATCAATATTTATCTATTAGTGATAGCTTTGTTTTAGTTTATCTCATTTTTATGCAAAAAGTCCAATTATATCCTTTATCCTTATTGCTATGAGAAAATAAAATGTTATCTTTGTAATGTAATGATAAAGCTTAGACAAGCGAAAGTCTATGAGTGACACAAAAAGACAGTTTTCAGTTACTAAATCGTTACACTTGAAAAATTGAACTGAATTAAAATGTTGATTCATAAGGATTTTGGGGAGAAAGGTTCATAATCCTGTCTCTCCGCAAGGAAATAGTAATTCTCGTAAAATCAAGGTTTTACGAGAATTTTTTTGTTCTTTCTCAAAAATGAAAAACAGAAAAGTTGGCGCTGATTTGTTTTTTAGGAGAGAAATGGTTAACTTTAAAAATGCATGAAAGAAATTCATATTAAAATTATCGATAAAATGAAATCCTTGTTATTCCTTTATTTCTGTGTGGCAATGGCTTTTTCTGCCATGGCTTCTTCGGTATCTGACACGTATGTGATTCCTAATCCTCAGCAGATGGTGTGTGGGGACGGACATTTTGTGCTTCGTGCACAGGCATCTTTCTCCTGTAACCTGACAGGAACTGATAAAGACGATTTTGTATCTTATGTAAGTAACTCTCCTTTGTCGCTGATTTATAAGAAGAAAGGAAAGGCTGACATTACTTTTAAACTTGTCAGTTCGGAAAATGCGAAGATGAAAGAAGAATCTTATCGTTTGAAAGTGACAAAAAAAGGCATTCAGGCTGAGGCTACTTCAGCTTCGGGGTTGTTTTATGCTTTTCAGTCTATTGTGCAACTGGCGCGTGAGAGTGGAAATGGTACGTACCAGCTTCCTGAAGTGACGATAGAAGATGCTCCCCGTTTTTCGTATCGAGGCATACACCTGGATGTGTCACGTCATTTCTATACAAAAGAATTTGTCAAGAAACAGATTGATGCACTGGCCCGTTATAAGCTGAACCGTTTCCACTGGCACCTGACGGATGGAGCCGGATGGAGAATTGAAATCAAGAAATATCCGGAACTGACGCGTGAAACGGCCTATCGTCCTTTCCCAGACTGGAAAAGCTGGTGGAACGGCGGACGTACGTATTGCAGACAAGATGCTCCTGGAGCTTCCGGAGGATATTATACGCAGGAAGATGTGAAAGAAATCGTAGAATATGCCCGTCAGCGTCATATTACAGTGATTCCGGAAATTGAAATGCCGGCTCACTCGGAAGAAGTTTTGGCTGCTCTTCCGCAACTGGCTTGTGGAGGGGATTTGAAACCTGGCGGAGAGTTTTGTCCGGGAAAAGAACTTACTTATGAGTTCCTGACCAATGTATTGAAAGAAGTGATGGAGTTGTTCCCTTCAGAATACATTCATATTGGTGGAGATGAGGCAAGTACCAACCATTGGAAACAATGTCCCGACTGTCAGGCACTCATGAAAGCAGAGGGAATGAAGGAAGAAGGTGAATTGCAGGAATATCTTGTATCCAGAATTGAGAAGTTTTTGAAAGAGAACGGCCGCAAGATGATTGGCTGGGATGAGATTCTGACAGGCGAGCTGGATGAAACTTCTGCCGTAACAGTGTGGCGTGGAGAAGATAAAGGTGCAGAATCGGTAAAAAGAGGATTGCGTACCATTTTGTCACCGGGAGCATATTGCTATTTTGACAGCTACCAGGATGCACCGCGTACGCAGCCGGAAGCCATCGGAGGATACCTCCCGCTGGAAAAGGTTTATTCATACGAACCGATAACGGAGGCTTTCCCTGCTGATAAACTGGATTGCGTGTGGGGCGTACAGGGAAATGTGTGGACGGAATATATACCGACACCCGAGCATGCTGAATATATGATTTATCCTCGTTTGCTGGCTTTGGCTGAAGTTGCCTGGACAAATCCGGAGCAGAAAGACTGGAAACGTTTCCATGCAGAGGCTTTACAGGAAGTAAAGGTGCTGAACTCAATGGGTTACCATACTTTTGACTTGCAAAATGAGGTAGGAAACCGTCCGGTAGCATTGAGCGTGGATAATCATTTGGCAAAGGGGAAGAAGGTGGAATATGTACGTCCTTATTCGGACTCTTATCCGGCAGGAGGAGAATCGGCATTGACTAACGGCATACATGGCGGTTGGGTATATACCGACCAGCGCTGGCAGGGATTCCTTGGAAAAGGGGCCGATGTGATTGTGGATTTGGAAAAATCACAACCTATTCAGCAGCTTTCCATTGATTTCATGCAGTTGAGAGGTCCGGGGGTGTTCCTCCCGCAGAAAGTCAGCTTCCTGATTTCAAACGATGGAAAAGAATATACACTTTTGAAAATCATCACTACTACACTGCCCATTACGGACGAACAGTTGACCATTCAGACGTATGACTGGACAGGTAGCTGTGAGGCTCGTTACGTACGCGTGCAGGCTGATATCAATCCTGAGGCCGGCGGTTTCTTGTTTACTGATGAATTTGTCGTAAAATAATAAATGTCAGGTAGTCGGGAGCACATAGCTGAAGCGCAATAAGCCTATCAGATAGTGGGCTCCCGCTTGCTGAATGAAATGTAAGGTGGGTTGTATAAATCCGTTGCCTGAACAGGGGATTTTCCATGTAAATTCACTGGCCCATTCGTATGAAGGGGAAAATCGGGCGTAGTCGGTGAACAGTCCGCCTTCTGTTTTTCCACATTGCCAGGTGAGACCTGCGCCGGCATAACTTTTGCATCCTCTAGAGGCACCTGACTGGAATGAACCTTGCAGGAGTGCATGCAGACCGGGAGCAAGACGTTGCTCTGCATATCCCCAAATTATTTTTCTCCTTTCTTTTTCTGTCTTTTCTGGAGTTCCCTCTTCATAGTCCATATACATGCCGCTATGTAGAGCAAAGCCCACATGATAATTGCTGTCATGGTGCTGGTAGTTTAGTGAAGTGACACTGAGTATTCCGTCTTGCTGCGGGCAGAACCGGAATACGTTTTCTTTTCCGGCAAACCGGTAGTAACCTTTTCCGTTGTATACCGATGCTTGTAAGGACCATCGTGTGAATTGCAGTTCATAATGCAGTCCGACGGAAGCTATCGGATAATTGGCTATCTGGTAATCGGCGGACAAGGTGGGGAAGATACCACATGAACTGTTGGTGAATAACGAGGTAGCAGGGGAAGTGAAATAGTCTTCATTCAAGTTCCGGATACCGAAAAAGAGCGAGGAATGACCGAACTGTTGCTGGACGCCCAATGTCGCGAGGGCAAGCGGATGGTTTTCTTCTTCAATGTTGGAAAAGGTCTGAAAATCATCAGCCAGTGATTCGGTGCGGGTTCTGGCTGTACTGATGGTGGAGGCTTGTAATGTCGTGTGTTTGCCTAATGAATGAGTGAAATCCAGTCTCAGCAGATTAACCCAGTTGCTTCCTTGTTTGAAATCGCTCTGTAGTTCTGTGGTGTAGCTTACTTGAAGTTCCTGAGCCAGGCCGCAGTGACAGGACACTGCGGCGAGGGACAGGAACAGTTTCATGAATCTTGTCATAACCATTTGGTAAAACGATGAATATACCAGTTTTTAATTAATTGAGTCAGTATGCAGTAGGACAACAGGATACCGAAGAGCCAGGGGAAATAGCTTAATGGCAGTGCTTCCAGTCCGATAGAGCTTCCAAACGGGGTGAAAGGCAGCAGGATACCGATGGCCATAATCAGCAGGGTAAGTCCGGTTACTTGCCAGGAGGCACAGCTTTGTATGAAGGGGAGTTTCCGGGTACGTATCATGTGCACAATCAGGGTCTGCGACAGCAAGCCTTCGATAAACCATCCGGATTGGAACAGCGTCTGATGTTCCATGCTTTGGCATCCGAAAGCATACCACATCACCAGATAGGTAACGATGTCGAAAATGGAACTGATGGGGCCGATGAATATCATGAAGCGGCTCAAATCGGAGGCATCCCATTTACGTGGCTTCCGGAGGTATTCTGCATCCATCCGGTCGAACGGAATCGTGGTCTGCGAAATATCGTACAGCAGATTTTGAATCAGCAGGTGGATGGGGAGCATGGGCAGGAAGGGAAGGAATGCACTGGCTGCCATTACACTGAACATGTTTCCGAAGTTGGAACTGGCTGTCATTTTGATGTATTTGGTGATGTTGCCAAATGTTTTTCGTCCTTCCAGTACACCGTCTTCCAGTACCATCAGACTTTTCTCCAGCAGGATAATGTCGGCACTTTCTTTGGCAATGTCCACTGCAGAATCTACCGAGATACCGATGTCTGACTGACGCAACGCTGCGGCATCATTGATTCCGTCGCCTAAGAAGCCTACTGTGTGCTGTTGCGCCTGAAGCAGGGTGATGATTTCCGTTTTCTGTATCGGAGTAAGTTTGGAAAATACGGTCGTCTGGTTGACTGCTTTCATTTTTTCCTCTTCACTCATCGTTTCGAAAATGGGGCCTGTCAGGGCATTGTCGGTGCGGATACCCACTTGGCGGGCGATGGTGCGAACAACCGCATCATTGTCGCCAGACAGAATCTTGATTTCAATGCCGTGTTCATGCAATTGCTTGATGGCGCTGGCTGCCGATTGCTTGGGAGGGTCCAGAAAAGCCAGATACCCAATCAGTACCATGTCTTTCTCGTCCTCGATACGGAAATCGCAAGTTTTGTCCAGGTAGCTTTTGTGGGCTACGGCAATGACACGCATGCCTTGCTTGTTCATCTGCTCAATGATGTCGCGTGCCTTGTTTTTCAGTTCGATGGTCATGGGGTGCACCTCTCCATTAAACTCAGCATGTGAGCAGATGTCCAGCATTTCTTCTACGGCTCCTTTGGTGATAATCTGTCGTTTTCCTTGACGGTCTTCTACCACTACCGACATTCTTCGCCGGGTAAAATCAAACGGAATTTCATCTACTTTTGTGTAATTATCCTTCAGGTATTCCAAAGACAAGTCTTTTACGTGCGACAGAATGGCTTTGTCCATCAGATTCTTTAATCCGGTCTGGAAGAAACTGTTGAAATAAGCGTGGCGCAGGATACGTCGGCTTTCGTCGTTGCTTCCATCGGCGTTGATGTACTTTTCCAATACAATTTGGTCGCAGGTAAGGGTACCGGTTTTGTCCGTGCAGAGAATGTTCATCGCCCCGAAGTTCTGAATGGCATTCAGGTCTTTTACAATGGTTTTCTTCTTTGACATGGCTACGGCACCTTTGGCCAGGTTGGCAGTAACAATCATCGGGAGCATTTCAGGAGTAAGGCCTACAGCTACCGATACGGCAAAGATAAATGCTTCCAGCCAGTCGCCTTTAGTCACACCGTTTACCAGGAAAACGAATGGAATCATGATGAGCATGAATCGTATCAGCAGGAAACTGACTTTGCTGATTCCCTTGTCGAAAGCTGTAGCGGCACGGTATCCGGCAATGCTGCGGGCAATGGTGCCCAAATACGTACTGTTGCCGGTTGCAAACACGATACCGGTAGCAGATCCGCTGACTACGTTGGACCCCATAAAGCAGATGTTTTCCAGCTCAATTACACTTCCTTTGCTGTGCTTGTTTCCTTTGGCCTCCGGACGTTTCTCTATCGGATCTGATTCTCCCGTCAGGGAAGACTGGCTTACAAACAAGTCTTTTGCTTCAATGATACGCATGTCGGCAGGAATCATGTCTCCTGCAGCAATCATGACAATATCTCCGGGAACGAGGTCGGTTATGTTGATTTCTTCGTCCTGGTTACCGGCTCGTTTTACGTAACAGGTATTGGTCACCATTTTCAGTAAAGCTTCGCTGGAAGCATTGGCTTTCCACTCTTGCCAGAAACGCAGTATGCTGCTGGCGATAACCATGGTCAGGATGATTATAATGGCTGTCCAGTCCTGTTCACCTGGGTTGGCCAACAGTACGTCGAGTACAAAAGAAATGATGACCAGCGCCGTGAGTACGCCGATAAACGGATTGATAAAAGCTTTGATGAAAGTCGATATGGGGTTCTTTTTCTGCTCATGTTCCACTTCATTCTTCCCATAGAGAGACTGTCTGGCCTCCACTTCTTCTTGTGTAAGTCCGATACGGCTTGTCTGGAAATAGCTGAAAACTGTGCCCAGTGTCTGACTTGCTGCTAAAAATACCTTTTCGCCATTGAAGGTGAATGTGGTGCTACTTTTTCTTTTCTTCCACATGATCATTAAAATTCATAGGGTGATTACTATGTTTTCTTTTCACGTGGCAAAAGTAGGCAATGCCCCCGACAGAGGCTGTTAGAGAAATATTAGAGTGGTATTAGAAAACTATTAGAATTTGTGAGACTAATTTTCTAATACCACTCTGATGGAGTTTATTTTTCTTTGAATGGATGTGCCAAAAGATTAAATGTGAGGAAGTTCAATGATGAAGGTCGTTCCTTCTCCTTGTTTTGAATGTACGGCTATACTGCCCTGATGCAGGGCGATGATTTTCTGTGCAAGCGCCATCCCGATGCCGTGTCCTTCCGCATGCTGTTCCTGCTCTCCGCGGTAGAACAAGGTGAAAATCTTTTCTTTTTCTGCATCCGACATACCAATTCCGTCATCCGACAGGCGGATAATGGTCCATTTATCCCAGTAGGAAATCTGAATGAAAGAAGATTTGTCGTCCGAATACTTGCAGTTATTCTCAATCAAGTTGGCAAAGGCAATGTTCAAAAGGTAGTCGTTGCCCATGACGGTAATCATCCGGTCGTCTTCCGCATCTTCCTGTTCAAAAATCAGTTCGATGTGGTATTCCGGATGGGCACGAAGAATGATTTCCCGTGTATCGAGCAACAATTCGTCCAACCGGATTTCATGCATCTTGATCTGTTCTTTCTGGTAATCAGCTTTAGCCAAATTAAGCAGCCCGTCAATCAGTTTTGTCATTCGTCGTGCATCCTGTAGCACGTTCTGTATGGCTTGACGATATTGTGTTTCTGTACGGTCTTTCTGCAGACACAAATCCAGTTCCGCAATGAGGGCAGCCAGCGGGGTTCTCATTTCGTGAGACACGTTGCTGACAAACATTTTCTGGGAGTTGAATGATATTTCAAGTCGCTCCAGTAGTTCATTGAAAGCCTGGCTTAGTTCCCCTAATTCGTCTTTCTCGTTTCTTACAGGCAGACGCTGGTCAATACGCGAAGCGGTAATCGTTTCTGCTTCTTTTACGATTTCCCGGATAGGTTTTAAAGATGCCCGAACCAGGAAATAGCAGGTAATAAATAAAAGTAAGAGACCGATAAAGAACAGGATGACCAGTGTTTTCTGAAGTTCCAGCAGGTTGGTGTGTCCGTAACCGTCGTAAGCTGCGGCCGTCACAATATAAGTCTGTCCGTTGAATGGATAAACCATCCCGACGGCCTGGTATTTTCCGATATAAAATTCAATTTCCTTTTGTTGGAGAATCTGGGCAATCATTTCCGGATTCTCTTTGACAATATCATTGTCGATGGCGTCGTGGTAGAGCATGTGAAAGTCTGTGGTATATACAGCCACTTCCACCTCATTAATAAACTCCTTATTATTCAGGTAGATGGATTGCATGATGTCGGCATCTACCTGGTTTTGCAGGAACAGATGTACTTTGGTGACAGCTTCACTCTTCAGGTTATGGAAGAAGGTGTTGCTTCGGATATGCTCGCTGACCAGATAGGTTAAGGTCATGCAAAGCAGAAATACCACAGCTATGACTCCGGTATTTTTGAGCGTAAGTGCGGTTTTAATTTTCATGGCTTTTCGTCAGTAAGAATAAATCCGATTCCAGGTTTGGTGTGAATCAGTTTGGTTTCAAAGTCCTTGTCTATTTTTTTGCGCAGGTAATTGATGTACACATCGATAAAGTTGGTACCGGTATCGAAGTGGGTATTCCAGACCTTTTCGGCAATTTCTATCCGGCTGATGACCCGTTCTGCATTCTGCACCATGTAAGTAAGCAGGTTGTATTCTTTCGGAGATAAGCGGATGAGGCTACCTTGGCGCATCACTTCCCTGCGGTTGGTATCAATTTGAAGGTCTTTGTAGGTAAGTTTCTCGGGAGCAACAACAGATACAGTTGCTTCTGCTTTTCTTTTCAGAAGTACTTTAATGCGTGCGTTCAGTTCCCGGAAGTCGAAAGGTTTTACCATGTAGTCATCTGCACCTGCATCAAATCCGTCGAGTTTGTCGTCGGTTGAGCCCAAAGCTGTCAGCATAAGTACGGGAATATGCGGATTTGACTTGCGTATCTCTTTGCAGAGTTCGAAGCCATCCAGTTTGGGAAGAATAATATCCGAAATAACCAGCTGAAAAGAGTGAGATTGGAACAGACGAAGTCCCATGGCTCCATCGTATGCCACCATGGTGTGATAGCCATTTTCTTCCAGTCCGGTTTTTAGCAAATCGGCTACTCGTTTATCGTCTTCTATGATTAAAATACTGTACATAATAATAAATTGAATAAGTCAGACAAGGTCTGTTTTTATATTTAATCAGGGAAAAGTCAAGTGGAGTAGAAAAGAAAAAGTGGAGCATACAGGACTCGAACCTGCCACCTTTTGACTGCCAGTCAAACGCTCTAGCCAGATGAGCTAATGCCCCATTTGTTTTTGAAGTTGTCACAAAGGTACAACATTATTTCAAAAAAACAAGAAACCTGCTCTATAAAACAGAAGAAAACCATTAGTTTTGCGTCGGTTTATCAAAATAGAAAAGACTTATGAATTTACAGATACGCAAGGCTACATTGGATGATTTGGACCGTTTGATGGAGATATTTGAAGAAGCCCGTCGTTTCATGTGCCGCACGGGAAACCCTAATCAGTGGATTAACGGATATCCCCAGCGGGAACTGATACAGGAGGAAATAGAAGCTTCTCACTGTTATGTGTGTGTAACGGAGGATGGAAGAGCAGTGGCCACTTTCTGTTTCATTCAGGGACCCGATCCGACCTATGCACGCATTGAAAACGGGGAATGGCGAGACGACTCTCCTTATTATGTGATTCATCGGCTGGCATCCGACGGCTTCTGCAAGGGGATAGGAAAACTATGTGTGGACTGGTGTTTCCGTCAGTGGCCGTGCCTGCGTGCCGATACCCATGCAGACAACAAGGTGATGCAACATCTGCTGCTTTCTACAGGCTTTGTGTATTGTGGAATTATCTATGTGCGTAATGGAACTCCGCGACTGGCTTACCAGAAATTAGCTTAGAAAGAGACGCTTTCCCTTAATAATGCTTAATTGGTGAATATTTTCCATTGGAAATTTATTCTTTATGTAATTATTTATTTTCTTTGCAAAAAGTTTCCATTAGAAAATAATAACAAAGAAAATAAATAGTTATGAAGTGTGTAATTGTTGGTGGGGTAGCAGGTGGAGCCACTGCGGCTGCCCGTATTCGGAGAAACACGGAAAAGGCTGAAATCATTTTGTTTGAGCGTGGAGAATATATCTCTTATGCCAATTGCGGTTTACCTTATTATATAGGCGGGGTAATTCAGGAGCGCGACCGCTTGTTTGTACAGACTCCGGAAGCATTCTCCACTCGTTTCCGCATCGATGTGCGGGTACGTTCGGAGGTTATGGCAATTGATACTGCCCGTAAAGAAGTGAAGGTTCGTACTTCGGACGGAAAAGAATATACTGAAACATACGATAAATTGCTGCTTTCACCGGGGGCATCGCCAGTGCGTCCTCCTTTGCCGGGAATCGATAATGAAGGAATCTTTACCCTGAGAAATGTGGCAGATACAGACCGCATCAAGGCTTATATGCAGAGTCATGAAATAAAGAAAGCGGTGATTGTTGGAGGTGGTTTTATCGGGTTGGAAATGGCCGAGAACCTTCATCATGCCGGTATTGAGGTGGCTGTAGTAGAGATGGCAGATCAGGTGATGGGACCGATCGATTTCTCTATGGCAGCGCTGGTGCACGGCCATTTGCAACAGAAGGGGGTCAAACTGTATCTGAAACAGGCAGTGGAAGCCTTTGAAAAGACCGATTCCGGACTGAGAGTCAAATTCCAGTCGGGGTTACAGGCGGAAGCTCAGCTGGTTATTCTTTCTATCGGTGTACGGGCAGAAACTCGTCTGGCTGTAGAAGCCGGACTGAAGTTAGGAGAAATGAAGGGTATTTATGTAAATGAATACCTGCAGACTTCCGATGAGTCGGTGTATGCCGTAGGTGATGCCATTGAATATCCGCATCCGATTACCGGTAAGCCGTGGTTGAACTTCCTGGCCGGACCGGCCAATCGTCAGGCACGTATCGTAGCCGACAACATGACATTTGGCAACCGGGTGAAATATGAAGGCTCTATCGGGACTGCCATAGCGAAAGTATTTGACTTGACTGTGGCTTCTACGGGACTTCCGGCCAAGCGTCTGAAAGCTTTTGGTATGCCTTATCTGTCGGCAACCATTCACTCTGGTTCGCATGCCGGCTACTATCCCGGTTCCCTGCAGATGGACATCAAGATTACTTTCTCTCCTGAAGGCGGTCGTTTGTATGGGGCACAGATTGTGGGATACAATGGAGTGGATAAGCGCATTGATGAATATGCACTGGTCATCAAGCAGAAAGGAACCGTATATGATTTGATGCAACTGGAACATGCCTACGCACCTCCTTTCTCTTCAGCTAAAGATCCGGTAGCAGTGTCGGGTTATGTGGCTGGAAATATCTTGAACGGCAAGATGACTCCTCTTTATTGGAGAGAGTTGCAGCAGGCCGATTTGACTAAAGTGACCTTGGTGGATGTGCGGACAAAAGACGAATATGAACTGGGGCACATTTCTGGAGCGGTGAACGTGCCTTTGGATGAGATGCGTTCACGGATGAAGGAAATTCCATCGGACAAACCAGTCTTCTTGTACTGCGGAGTCGGCTTGCGCGGTTATCTGGCCTCTAACATTCTGAAAGAAAACGGTTATAAGGATGTGCGTAACCTGATAGGTGGTATCAAGACCTACAATGCAGCGGTTACTCCGGTTTGCCAGCCGGAAGAAACATGTGCCGTAGCCTGCTCGTGTGAAACGGCTGAAGGAAGTTCGGACTGCAAAAAGGTACATGTAGTAGATGCCTGTGGCATACAGTGTCTGTCTCTTATACACATCTCC
>ENA-OZQY01000130-OZQY01000130.1-human-gut-metagenome-genome-assembly--contig:-NODE-130-length-13474-cov-5.897310_pt1 | contig 13474 bp, 10 predicted proteins | sample MGYA00243781_ERZ653932 | MGnify/ENA primary metagenome ERZ653932 (study PRJEB26926, sample SAMN06164611) | human gut metagenome | biome: ENVO:00009003; feature: ENVO:2100002; material: ENVO:00002003... | reverse complement strand
GAGATGTAGCTCCGTCTCGTGGGCTCGGAGATGTGTATAAGAGACAGGGCATAAAAACCAAAAGGCCGTTTTCGGGCTACGTCTGTGTTTTGCCGCAGACGGATGACATTTTCAGACTTGCAAGGGGGCTTTTGCCTCACCGCGAAAAAATAAGACAGGCGAGTCTTTTTTTTGACGGCAACAGCTATGCCGCCTGCGTTCTGCCGTATGCGGTCTTTTCAAGAGAAATATTTTTTGTGCTCAGCGAATTCGGAAACCCGGTGAGGGCGACTGTCGGCACAAGAGAGTACCTTTTCGAGCACAAAAAGCTTATAAGCCGCGATTTTATATCGTCGCTGACCTCTTGAAGTCGGCTATGGTCTTTTTTATGTCGTCGCTGCCGAAGAGCGCGCTTCCGGAAACAAATGCGTTGGCACCTGCCTTTGCGGCAACCGAAATTGTGCCTTTATTTATTCCGCCGTCAACCTCAATGTCGATGTCCTTGAGCCCGCGGCGTTCTATTTCGTTTTTAACAGCGGTGACCTTGGGCATCATATCCTCCATAAAGCTTTGGCCGCCGAAGCCGGGCTCAACCGTCATTATAAGTACGAGCGAGAGCTTGTCGAGATACGGATATATCTCCTCTATCGGAGTTCCGGGCTTTACCGAAAGTCCCGCCTTTTTGCCGAGTGACAGGATTTCGTCTATCGTCTTTTCCGTATCGGAGTCCGACTCCGTGTGGAATGTGATTATGTCGGAGCCCGCCTTTGCGAAGTCCGGCACGTATTTATAAGGGTCGCTTATCATAAGGTGCACGTCAAAGGTAAGCTTTGTCGCTTTTCTTATGCACTTTACTATCGGCGCGCCGAGCGTGATGTTCGGGACAAAATGCCCGTCCATAACGTCTACGTGAATCATATCCGCGCCGCATTCCTCCATTTTTTTAAGCTCGCTCTCAAGATTGCCGTAATCGCTTGAGAGAATTGACGGTGATATTTTTACCATAATTTCTCCTTTTTATAACGCTGTCGGTTTCCATTAGAAAGCCGAATAATCTTAACACAAAGTCTTTAGTTAAAAATTAACTGTCACGCCGCCGCGGCTGCGTCTGCCGAAGCCGTATCGCTCTCGGCTGCGGTGTCTGACGCGTCGGTGCCGTCTGAGAAGGGCTGAGTTTCACTCGCAGCCTCTGCGGAAGAGGTGGTTTCGGGTGCTTCTGTCGGAGCCTCGGTGACGGGCTGAACGGCTGTGGTTGCCGTCTCGGGCGAAGATGTAGCCTGAATTGAATTTATATAATAGCTGCCGTCTTTTTCCCTTAAAGTGATTTTCATATATTTGTCGGGCTCGGGAGCCACCATATCGCCTTCGCTGTTTTGTGCCCATTGGTCTCCTGCAAGGTATCCGACGGTCAAAACCACGGCGCCGCTTTTTTTCTGAACCTTTATAACGTCGGGCGTATAGGTAGGGACAATACCGGTAAGCGGGATAGAGTATGTGTGTTTAGCCGAATCATAGGTGAACGTGTAGCCGTAGCCGTTTACCGTGGCGTGCTCGGGTTCGGTGTCCGTACCGAAAAGCCTGTGAAATTCGGCGGTTACGTCCTCCTCGGGAATTATCATACCGTCTTCGCCGTACTCGTATTTGTCCGGCGAGAGGTTGCTCTTTAAAATAGACCAAACGGAAATGTCGATAAGCTGATTTTTATTTGCCTTTGTGATGTCGTCAAACGGATCGGGGTCGTTCATCACGACAGGCGTCAGCATGGTATTGTATTCGTCTATGTTTTTGCTTTTGATTACCGCTTTTTTTGTGGCGTTTACTCCGGCGAGAATTACGCAGACAAGGCCTATTACGGCAAATACCGTTATTACAAGGCCCAGGGGGAACGCCCATCGGTTTTTACGCTTTTTATTTACATTAGCCTCAGACATTCTGACTCTCCTAACTTATCTTATCTGACCGTTTCCGAAAATTTCGTACTTAAACGACGTGAGCTGCGGCAGACCGAGAGGGCCTCTCGCGTGGAGCTTTTGCGTGGATATGCCTATTTCCGCTCCGAAGCCGAATTCGCCGCCGTCGGTAAAGCGCGTGCTGGCATTGCGATAGACCGCCGCCGCGTCCACTCTCGACATAAATTCGTTTGCCGCCTCGTCATTTTCGGTGACGATGCACTCGCTGTGACCCGTTCCGTATTTATAGATATGCTCTATGGCCTCGTCGATATTATCTACTATCTTTACCGACATTATGTAGTCGAGGTACTCGCGACCCCAGTCGTCCTCGGAGGCTTCCTTTATATCGGGGAGTATCTCTTTAGATGTCTTGTCGCCGCGCAGCTCGACATTTTTTTCGTCAAGTCGCTTTTTGATGAGCTTCAGCGCCTTTTCGGCAACGTCCTTGTGAATTAAAAGGCTCTCGGCTGCGTTGCATACGGACGGGCGTGATGTCTTGGCGTTAAATATAATGTCGGCCGCCATATCGAGGTCGGCGTCCTTATCGACGTAAATATGGCAGTTGCCGACGCCCGTCTCTATAACGGGGACGGTGGAGTTTTTGACCACCGTGCCTATAAGCCTTGCGCTGCCGCGCGGAATCAGCACGTCTACATATTTGTTCATGGTCATAAGCTCGTTGGCACTCTCGTGAGAAATGTCGGTTATAAACTGTATGCAGTCATCCGGTAAGGGCGATTTTTTGAGGGCGGCGCGCATTACATTAAATATTGCGGTGTTCGAGTGTATCGCCTCCTTGCCGCCGCGAAGCACGGAGCAGTTGCCCGATTTCAGGCAAAGCGAAGCCGCGTCGGACGTGACGTTGGGGCGAGCCTCAAATATAACGGCGATGACTCCGAGAGGCACCGAAACCTTTTTGACCCGAAGGCCGTTCGGCCTTGTTATATCGGAGAGTGTTTTACCGACGGGGTCGGGTAGGTCGGCAACCTCAATAACGCCCTTTGCCATACCGTCTATCCTGTCGGGAGAGAGAAGAAGTCTGTCCAAAAGAACCTTGGGTAAGCCGTTCTCCTCGGCGGCCTTCATATCCTTATCGTTTTCGCGGAGAATATAATCCTTGTTACTTTTAAGCTCTTCGGCTATAAGTAAAAGAGCCTTGTTTTTATCGTTTGCCGAGGCTGTTGAGAGCTTTTTCGCAGCCTCCTTTGCGTTTCGGCATTTAAGCTCGGTATCAGTCATTTTGTTTCAATCCTTTTTACCTACAAAAAATGTTCCTATTTGCTTGCCGTCGAGAGCCTTGTATATGTCCTCGGGAGCGGAGCCGTTCATAACTATCATATCTATTCCCGCGCTCATGGCTATTTGAGCCGCGTGCAGCTTTGTTACCATTCCGCCGGTGCCGAATTTTGAGCCGTGACCGCCCGCAAAGCCTATAAGCTCGTCTGTAATCTCGGTTACGGTGGGTATTATTTCGGCGTCCTCGTCGACTGTGGGGTTACCGTTATAAAGCCCGTCTATGTCGGTGAGGATTATCAGCGCGTCGGCTCCTATGAGCTTTGCGACTATCGCCGAGAGACAGTCATTGTCGCCGTAGACAATTTCCTCAACGCCTATTGCGTCGTTTTCGTTTACTACGGGAATTGCGCCGTATGAAAAGAGCTTATCAAAGGTATTTATAAGATTTTTGCGCCTTTCGGGGGACTCCACGTCGCTTTTTGTGAACAGGAGTTGGCCTATTTTATGGCCGTATTCGCTGAACATCTTGTCATACATATACATAAGCTCGCATTGACCTACGGTGGACGCCGCCTGCCTTCCGGGGGTGTCCTTCGGACGCTCCGGGAGCCCGAGTTTTCCCGTGCCGACACCTATCGCGCCGGAGGAGACGAGAGTTACCTTGATGCCCGAATTTTCAATATCCGAGAGTACCGAGATAAGCTTATGCATTCTTCTTATATTTGTTTTTCCGTTGTCGTAGACAAGCGTGGAGGTTCCCACTTTGACAACGAGCCTTTTTACATCATTTAATACCGCCAAGACATATCCTCCCACAAGCCCCGCCTTACAGGGCGCGAAATAATAATATTTATACACTGTAAATTATATCATACGAAAAGGGATTTAACAATATAAAATATTTTTCGCGGCACCTTTTTAAATTTAACCGAATTGTAATTTTTTGTATATGTTTTTGTAATTTCGATGTTGTATAAACTTACTGTGTAGGGAGTCGGCTCGAAAAACGGAGATATAAAATATTTGTATTCCGTTTTGTGTGATAATCTGTTAAAATAAAATCAGCCGAGCAGGCGAAAATACGGAAGAGGGGCAAAGTTATGTATAACGTTCTTGTGTGTGACGACGACAAAGCGATACTCGACTCACTCGAAATATATTTAAATCTTGAGGGGTATAAGGTTTTTAAGGCGGAAAACGGCAGGCAGGCATTGAAAACAGCGGAGGAAAACGATCTGCAATGTATAATTCTCGATATTATGATGCCTGACCTCGACGGACTCAACGCAACGCTGAAGCTCCGTGAGAGCAAAAACATACCGATAATCCTACTCTCTGCCAAGAGTGAGGATACGGACAAGATAACGGGTCTTTCGTTCGGAGCGGATGACTATGTGACAAAGCCGTTTAATCCGCTTGAGCTTATGGCACGGGTGAAATCGCAGATAAGGCGTTATGTTTCGCTCGGCAGTATGGAGAAAAAGGACAGCCTTATAGTTACGGGAGGGCTCGCTCTTGACCTCGATTCCAAAGAGATTACGCTCGACGGCGAAAAAGTCAAGCTTACCGCTACGGAATACGGCATACTCGAATATCTTATGAAAAATATAGGCAGAGTTCTCTCTACGAATCAGATATACGAAGCGGTGTGGAAGGAGCCGTCGTTCCAGACGGAAAAAACCGTGACTGTGCACATACGCAGAATAAGAGAAAAAATAGAGATAAATCCCAAAGAGCCGAAATATTTAAAGGTGGTGTGGGGCATTGGCTATAAAATCGAAAAACTTTAAAACTTCGTTCGGATTAAAGCTCGTTGCATTTTTTATTGCGGCGTTGCTTGCGTTTTCCTCGGCGATTTGTGCGGTTGAGGCTATAAACGACCTGTTCAGATACGGCTCGGAAATCCTTACTAAGCCGGAAAAAAGTCTTGATATGACCGAAACGTCGCTGTTTGCATCGAAGCTGAACTCCGATGTGCAGTCGATATATGCCGGCAGCGGCCTTATGACGTGGGACGCATATAAAAGCACGTATTACAGCACTTTCGACGAGGAGCTGAGCGCGGCTCACACGGAGCTGGAGCGCTTCAAAAAGGAATGTATGTCAGAGGCTGTGGCGGCATATCGTGATAAATATGCCGCTTCCGAGTATTCCTCTTCTCAAAAGAGCGACGATGTTACGCAGGCCGACGTTTCCTCCTATACGACAAATGTCTACGGAAACGTCTCTGCCTATTCCCGCTCCGACAACGTAGTTTCGCCGAATTACGACAAGGACTACTATGACGGCTGCCGTGAGAGCTATTCGCTTAAGAGCGGAGATTCGGGGAATGTCACCTTTTCGACCTCCACCACGGACGAGGAGCTGGTATCGCTCGTGAGCAACGCATATTCTCAGGTTATGTCTGCGGCGCGCCGTGAGTATGAAACAACGGTCGCTATGGAGAGCCGCAGCATCAAAAATATAAAGAACCTTAAATACTATATATATAATCCGTCTACCGGCGAAATAATCACAAATCTTGAGACGGAAACGAGCGAGGAGAAAGCGAACGAAATTAAAAAATCGGGAGATTATTCGGCGTTTACAAGCGGAAGCAGATGGTATATGGTCTATACTGCCGACGGAGGACTTGTCGCGGCAAGTCCGCAAATAACCCGCGATACGCTCTATACCGTACAGAGCGGCGATAAATACTATTTTAGCCTTAAGTCGGATTACTACTATAAACGCACGCTGTCAAACGTTCTCGGCTCATGCTTTTCAAACAACGGCTATGACATAATTCTGATGCTTCCCGAAACGCTGTCGGAAGGCGACGATTATTACAATATGCAGTCGGAGATGGTAAAAAGTAGCGCCGATACATACAACTATATATTTTTAAGCCTTGCATCTATGCTTGTTCTTGCCATGGTGTCGGTTTACCTTATATATGCGGCAGGCGAGACGGCAGGCCCCGAAAAAATCAAATTTTCGTTTCTCGACAAGCTTCCGACGGACTTGCATTTTGTTTTGGCTGCCGCTGTTGCGGGGGCGGGAGTTTACGGAATTTTATTCTTGGCAGCCAATTACAAACATGATTTCGATTACTATGCCGACGGCAAAGCGCTTATGATGTTTGTGGTTATGTCGCTTATTGCCGTTGCGGTGTGGGCTGTGCTGCTTGAATGGCTCTGTTCTGTTTCTAAATATTACAAGGCGAAAAAGAACTGGCTTCGATCAACGCTTGTTTGGTATATTATAAGGCTTATCGGGAAATTATTTTCGCCGCTTAAAAGGCTTCGTGAAAAGCCGGTGCGCTTAAGGCGCCGTGTGCTGCTTGTGCTTATAGGCTATATAATCGGCAACACCGTGCTGACGGGCGTTACGGCTATGTGCAGAGGATTTTGGTTCGTTCTTCTTATAGCGGTGCTGCTGCTGTATAATATTCTGACTGTTTCGCTTATGTGGAAATATGTGCTGTCGCTTGACCGCATAATAGCGGCGTCGGAGAACGCAAAAACCGGAGAGCCTCCCGAAAACATCTATTCGGAAAATATGCCTGAGCCCTTAAAAACGCTGGCGCTCAATCTCAGTCTTACGCAGGAGGAGATGCAAAAGGCGATAAACGAGGCGGTAAAGGGCGAAAGAATGAAAACCGAGCTTATAACAAATGTGTCGCACGACCTTAAAACGCCGCTCACCTCGATAATCTCATATGTCGATTTGCTCAAAAAGTGCGACATAGACGATATTTCGGCACAAAAATATATAAACGTGCTCGATGAAAAATCCATAAGACTCAAAAGACTTATCGAGGACCTTGTCGAGGCGTCAAAGGCGTCATCGGGAGCCGTGACGTTTAACAAGATGAATGTTAATCTCCATGAGCTTGCGGTTCAGGCGGTTGGTGAAATGTCCGACGCTTTTGAGGAGAGAAATCTCGACGCGGTGCTCAACGAGCCGACGGAGCCGATCGTTATATACGCCGACAGCCAAAAGACGTGGCGAATCATAGACAATCTTTTGAGCAACGTCAAAAAGTATGCTCTCCCCGGTACGAGAGTATATATAGACGTCGGAAAGGACAGCTCATACGGTACAATAACGATAAAAAACACTTCACGCGAAAAGCTGAATATAGACCCCGATGAGCTGACTCAGCGCTTTGTACGCGGAGACGAGTCACGTACCATGGAGGGCAGCGGCCTCGGGCTTTCGATAGCAAAGGATTTGTGCGTGCTTCAGGGCGGAAAGCTTGAGCTCTCAATAGACGGCGACCTGTTTAAGGCGACGGTGAAAATGCCGCTTGTGTATTCTTGTGACGGTGAGCAGGGAAGCGTGCAATAAGAAAATAAATAAGCCGAGCCTGCGTAAAACGTAAGCTCGGCTCTTGTTTTATATTCGCGGTAAAATCGGACTATACAAAAAAGCAAAAAAATGTTACAATCAACGGGAAGACTGAATATGGGAAGGTGCGCTTTGGAAAAATTCGAAATAGCCGGTCTGACGGTTGAATTTGAGACGGGAGACGGACTGCTCTTTGAGCGCAGCAGACCGTATCTCACAAGTGACGATAAAAAAACCGACATAAAAATAGAACTCGACGATGACTTCTTTATGCGTAGGCGGCAAAGCTATCCCATGCTGTCACTCGATGAGTGCCGATATGTGTGGACGGGCGAGGCGTTTTATTTAAAGCTGCTTGAATTTAACGGCTTTATGCTTCACTCGTCGTGCGTGTGCCGCGGCGGCAACGCCTATCTTTTTTCCGCGCGCAGCGGAACCGGCAAATCCACGCACACGCATCTTTGGCTCTCGGAATTTCCCGACGCATATATATTAAACGACGATAAGCCGGCGATTGTCATAAACGAAAGCGGCGCAGTTGCCTACGGCACACCGTTCAGCGGCAAAAACGATGAGAGCAGAAACGCCGCGGCTCCGATAAGGGCTGTCGTGTTTATAGAGAGAAGCCGAGAGAACAGTATTGAAAAAATAAGTCCGGCGAGTGCCGTGCCGCTGTTTATGTCACAGACCGTGCGCCCGAAAACACCGCGATATATGGGTATCCTTTTGGGGCTGCTCGACGCTCTTTTAAAGGAGGTGCCGGTCTTTTTGCTCAAATGCAATATGGACCCGTCGGCGGCGCACGTGTCGTATGACGGAATAGAGGAATATTACAGACAAAATCCGAGAGCTTAAGAAAAAGAAAGGCAGTGCTGGTATATGAAAATTAAAGACGGCTTTATGCTAAGTGAGGTTGCCGGAAGCTATGTGGTTGTGCCGGTCGGAGCCGTTCAGGCGGACTTCACGGGCATGATAACCCTGAATCCCGTCGGCGCATTTTTGTGGGGAAAGCTCGAAAAGGAAACCACGCGCGACGAGCTTTTGAAAAATGTACTCTCACGGTACGACACAGACGAAAAGACCGCGGCGCAGGATATTGACCGCTATCTTGAAAAGCTCCGCAAAAACGGACTTTTAGAGGAATGATATTTTGGACGGCAAAAAAAGAGTTAAATTAGAGGAACTGCTCCCGATAATCGAGGAGAAGCTCTCAGCCGGCGGAACGGTCGTTTTACCGATTACGGGAACGAGCATGCTGCCGCTGCTTGTGGCGGGCAGAGACAAGGTTACGCTTAAAAGTGCCGTTTTGCCGCTTGAAAAAGATGCTATTCCGTTTTACCGCCGAAACGACGGCGCATTTGTGCTGCACAGAAAAGTCGGCGAGGACGAAAACGGATACGTTATGTGCGGCGACAATCAATGGGTCAGGGAGCACGGCATAACCGATAAGAACATAATAGGCGAGGTTGCGTTTATAACGCGCAAGGGAAAAACCTTTTCCGTGAGCAGCCGTAGATACCGCCTCTATGTTAAGCTTTGGAAGCTTCTGTTTCCCATAAGGAAATATATAGTAAAAATAAGGGGGAAACTCGGTAAGTGAAAAAAAGCTCTGCCGAAAAATGGATAGCCTCTCACTCAAAAAAAGAGAGCCCTCGCATGGTGCTGCTGATAATCGGCAACGCCCTGTTTTCCGTGTGCGGAGTTATGACGGCGCTGTATGCGAAGTATATAATAGATGCGGCGCAAAATGCCGATAAAAACGCTCTGATTAAAAACGGTGTCGCTTTGGGCGCACTCATACTTTTACAGACATTTCTCAAGGTTGTTTGCAAAGCACTTGAGGCGAGAGTACAGGGCAAAATCGAGATAAGCATTAAAACAGAGCTGTTTTCATCAATACTCAAAAAGGACTACGAAAAAATCACCTCGATTCACACGGGCGAGCTTATGACAAGGCTCACAAGTGACGTCTCGGTGGTTTCCGACGGCGTCGTAACGATATTGCCGTCCGCCGTTGCTATGGTGACGAGGCTCGTTTGCGCCTTTGCGGCTCTTTTTTCGCTTGACAGGATATTTTCACTCATGTTGCTGTCAGGCGGAGCTTTGCTGTTTGTATTCACCCGATTCTTTCGCGGCAAAATGAAGTCTCTCCACAAGGCGGTGCAAAAAACCGACGGCGGAGTCCGCTCCTTTATGCAGGAGGTAATAGAAAATCTGCTCGTCGTTAAGATATTTGACGTTGCCGATATGATGAAAGACCGCTCAAAGGTGTATCAGGACGAAAATTACCATGCTAAAATAAAACGCAACAGGTGGTCGATTTTCGCAAATATAGGTTTTTCGGCGGCGTTTTCGGTGGGCTGGCTTTTCGCGATGCTTTGGAGTGCCGCAAGGCTGAGCCGCGGAGCGATAACCTTCGGAACTCTCACGGCGATAGTTCAGCTTGTGAGTCAGGTGCAAACGCCCGTTACGAGTCTGTCGGGTTACCTGCCGAAATACTATACCATGCTCGCCTCCGCCGACAGGATACTTGAAACCGAGTCGCTCCCCGAGAGCGTCGCATATAATATGCCGGGGCTTGACGTCGGCAAAATATATGATGAGATGTCATATATGGAAATGGAGAGCGTGACCTTCGGCTACGGCAGAGAAAATGTAATAGAGAACGGCTCTGTGCGGATAAACAAGGGCGATTTCACAGTGATTTCGGGAATATCGGGCATCGGGAAAAGCACATTCTTCAAGCTGCTTACAGGGGTGCTTACACCGCAAAAGGGCAGTATAAGCGTTGTGTCCGGCGGCAAAAAATATCATATTGACAAATATATGCGTCCGCTGTTTGCATATGTTCCGCAGGGGAATATGCTGATGAGCGGCACCATACGCGATAACATAAAGCTCACAAACAGCACCGCGACGGACAGAGAAGCTCTCGAGGCGGCAAAAATAAGCTGCGCCTATGATTTTATAAACGAGCTGCCGAGCGGCCTTGATACCGTCCTTATGGAAAACGGCAGGGGACTGTCGGAGGGGCAGATTCAGCGCCTCGCAGTTGCAAGGGCTGTGCTGTCGGGCGCGCCTGTTATGCTGCTTGACGAAGCGACGTCCGCGCTTGACGCCGAAACGGAGAAGAAGCTCCTTTTGGGCTTGAGGTCGTTAAAAGGCAGAACGTGCGTTATTATCTCTCACAAAACCGCGGCTTTTGAAGTTGCCGACAGCGTTATTGAGATAAAAGACGGACATTTGCATTCAAAAAAAATATAAATTTATTTTTTTCTATTGTAGTATCGGGACGAATTTGATATAATACAAATAATTGTTTTGCGTTAATTAAGCTTAAAAGGAGTTAAAAAGATGGCATATTCATCTTCGGGGAAAACTCATGCTGAGGAGAGCGACAATCTCGACAGCGTCGTTATATACCTCAAAAAAATATTGCAGCATTGGAAAATAGTTGTTATCTCGGCAGTGGTACTGGCTGTGCTCGGTTTTGCCGTTGCAAAGCTTACCTACACGCCGTCGTATTCGTCTAAGATAACGTTTATAGCAAACAATAAATCCTCGGCACTCGCCGTTTCGGGTCAGACTCAGTCGGACCTTAACGCGTCTGCAACGCTTGCCGAGAGCTTCAAATATGTTTTTACAACGACAGAGCTTTCAAAGAGAGTTGCCGACAACAGCGGGTTTAAAGATATTTCCGTTTCGGACATAAAGAGCTGGGTTTCGGTTGAGGCCGTTGAAGACACGGCTATAATAAATCTTACCGTGACTACGCCGAATGCCGACGTTTCATACGGAATAGCGAATGCCTATGTAAATAACTATGAGAGCGCCATAAACGCGGCTTTCCCGAGTACCACTTTGACGGTTATCGATCCGCCGCTTCTTGCGAGTGCTCCGAACCGCGATGCGAGCGCAAGAAACTATACCATAGTAGGCTTTGCCGCAGGTCTCGTCATATCGATATTTGCGATTGTTCTCGCGGTAATTGCCAAGGATACAGTTAAAACCGCCGATGATGTTAAAGACAAGCTCGGCGTTGACGTTATCGGTATGGTCGCTCACGTTAACCGTAAAAAGAAGAAAAAGGGTGAGGATTATAAGCCTTTGCTTATTTCCGACAGACGCAGCGGCTTCCCGTTCATCGAAACCTTTAAGATTATAAGAACAAAGATCGAGCACACCGCTCAGCGTGAGAAGTACAAAACTTTTGTGGTAACGAGTACAGCCGAAAACGAGGGCAAGACGACAAGCGCGGTAAACATCGCACTTGCACTCGCACAAAACGGCAAGTCGGTGCTTTTGGTGGATGGCGACTTGCGTAAGCCCGCAGTTGCAAAGCTTCTCGGAATCAATGCCTCCGAGGACGGCGGCGTATACGGTGTCATAAACGGCGAAAAGACTCTCGCCGAGGCGATAAAGTATTCGGAAAAATACAATCTCTTCCTGCTTGTCAGCGGAAAGCCCGTATTTGACCCGTCGGAGCTTCTCTCTACGGACGCTATGTCCGATATAATCAAATCCGCGGAAAAGGAGTTTGATTATATTATAATTGATACGGCTCCCTGCGGAGTTGTGGCGGATGCGTCGATACTTTCAAGCTATGCCGACGGAATACTTCTTGTTGTCAGAAACGATATGGTTGCTTCAAGACGTATTAAGCGCGCCGTTGAAAACCTCGAAAATTCCGGCACCAAGCTCGTCGGATGTATCTACAATGATACGGAGAGCGGTATGCCGAAACGCTTTATGTCGTCCTACAACAAAAAGTACGGTTACGGTTACGGATATGGTTACGGCTACGGCAGCAATCAAAAATAAATAAGCTCGTTTTACGGAGGTTCGCTGCGGCGAATCTCCGCTTTTTTAGTTTTGCCGAAAGCTCGGCTAAGACTCACCGTTAGTCTTTTTCGGCATAAAGCGATGCAGAACTGCGTATACGCTCAAAAAAACGCTGTTTTAGCAATGTTTTTACTAAAAAAGCTATTGCCCATTAAGATTTTCTATGTTAAAATTATATAATAATTATGCGGTTACAGCTTGTAACGGCTTTTCGGAGGTGAGAAAATGCTTTATCACAACGTTATGTGGAAATTCTGTGATGCAGAGGGCAAAACGCTTGACGAAAACATCGAAATCGTGAGAGCCGGTCTTACTGCGTTACCGGAAAAAATTCCCCAAATCAAAAGTCTCACCTTCATTAAAAACGAAGTGGTGTGCGACCGTAATTTTGACGCAATGCTTACAGTTGTCACCGAAAACGAGGACGACCTCAACGCCTATAAAGTTCATCCGGAGCATCAAAAGGTGGCTTCGTATGTTAAAAAAGTCACTTCGGGCAGAGCGGCTGTCGATTATTATAAATAATCCGTAAATTATTATAAAAACAACGGAATATTTATATTATTATACTCCTTGCGGGTGTAAAATGATTTTGGTTTCAAAAATGCAAGTGCAGCGGCTTTTCAAGCGCAGTGCTGTATAAAAACGGAGGAAAAATATGAAGCATAAGGAAATTGTGGAAAAAATGAGCCTCGAGCAAAAGGCAGCTTTTGTTTCGGGCTATGACTACTGGCATCTTGAGGAAGCTCCGGAGCTCGGCCTTCCGAAGATAATGATTACCGACGGCCCTCACGGCCTTCGCAAGGCTAATCCGGACAAAAAGAGCTCAACGGGCGGCATAGGCCTCGGAAACTCTGTTCCGGCAACCTGCTTCCCGCCTGCGGCTACGTCGTCCTGCTCCTGGGACCCGGAGCTTTTGGAGCAAGAGGGCGAGGCAATGGGCGAAGAGTGCCTTAAGGAAAAGGTATCTACCATTTTAGGCCCCGGCACAAACATCAAGCGCGCTCCCGTAGGCGGCAGAAACTTTGAGTATTTTTCGGAGGATCCGCTTCTTGCCGGCGAATGTGCGGCAGCCGTTATAAACGGCGTTCAGTCAAAGGGCGTAGGTCTGTCTCTTATACACATCTCCGAGC
>ENA-OZQY01000065-OZQY01000065.1-human-gut-metagenome-genome-assembly--contig:-NODE-65-length-18553-cov-11.661207_pt1 | contig 18553 bp, 22 predicted proteins | sample MGYA00243781_ERZ653932 | MGnify/ENA primary metagenome ERZ653932 (study PRJEB26926, sample SAMN06164611) | human gut metagenome | biome: ENVO:00009003; feature: ENVO:2100002; material: ENVO:00002003... | reverse complement strand
GTCTCATGGGCTCGGAGATGTGTATAAGAGACAGCTCTCTCTCTCTCTCTCTCTCTCTCTCTCTCTCATCGCATCGCGCGTTACGATATGAATTATCAGCTAATTATCAAAATGTTACGAATATTTTTTCAAACATATTTTCCAGTAGTCAACAAAAGGTGTTACAGAATATACATACCTCCTTCCGTCATATCTGTAAAAGCAGGATTGTCAGATACCTCCGGAGATACGTAACAAACCGTCATGTCATGACCGTGTATCGCCGGAGTTTTTTATTTCAAAGAAATATAAACAATTAAATATATACAACAATGGAAACAGAAAAGACAAAAGAAAAATTCAAGAGTGTTCACAGGACGTTTGTTTACACCCCCAAAAGCTCATTGACCAACCAGCTGTCGAGTCTTGCCTTTGGCATAGGAATGATTGTTGTGCCTTTGCTTATTCTTCCATCCGGCACCTTGTCCACCATTCTGATTGTCGGCGGAGCTTTACTGCTTATAATGACACTCTACAGCATACGCAAAGCCCGGGTGCTGGCGGCCCAGGGAGGCTCGATAACAATTGACAAAGGACGGGTAACCTATCCCAAAGTCAAAAAGGGACAAATCGTATATGATTCTTTTCTGATTTCCGATATCCGGACAATTGAAGATGATAGCGAAGAAAATCAGTGCAATGTCGATCTTCCTGACAGATACATCGTGTTTGAAACCAAATATTTTGCTTCTCAAGACGAGTTCGATGAATTCCGTTCCTTGTTGAACCAATAACCCCTTTATTAATAACCCAGAAACAATTTGAAATTATGAATGCAAAATCACGAAAAAATCTATTTGTCGCAATTGCTGTATCTCTGACGGCGGTATCATGTTCGTTAGGAGGCAAGGATTACGCGATGACTTCTGACGAAAGTATCACCAAGGTCAAGGAACTTGTAAAGGCCAATGTAGATACCGAAACGAACAAGGTATATCGCATAGAATGGACTGAGGATGAAGGAAACCGCAAGCTGGAAAACGTCCTGACGCAAATTGAAGTGGACTATCTTGGCAATGATGATTATGAATATGAACTGACCATCAATTACAGAGACGGTGAATTTGTTGCAGAGAAACCGGAAAAAGGCAGTGCTGTATATGACTCATATAAATATTCGACCGCCATTGATATTGACGGGCTGAAGGCTGAGGACATACGCGGCAATGTAGAAAAGGCTGGAGAATTGGTTGCAGCACAGGAAGATGGCGCCCAGTATGAGTTCCAGTCTGTCGGGAAGTATGTACTTTATATTTCTCCCGTACCCAAAAAGCATGAAGACAAGTGGGAGAAGTGGAGCGATGAGTACAAAAACGACTACCGTCAGCTTCAGCATAATTTTGATTTGAATTTTGTAAAGAAAGGCGAGCAATCGGAAGTCAAGGGACATCGCGTGTGGACAAATTACTATTCCATTTCATTCGAGACAAGCAAGAATGGTGAAATTGTAATAGAACAATAAGAACATATCGCGATTATGGTTCAATTTGCCGGTACCCCCAACAATATCCCCAAGGCAGAAGAGGAAAAGCTGTTTGCTGCGGGTGTCTCGTTTTTATGCAACAAGGCTTTCCCGGCCGCCTATGCCTGCTTTGCCAGAATTACACACAAGGATTTCTGTCTATTATACAACAAAGCATTGTGTTGTTTCATGGTGGGATGGTATGATGAGTGTCATAAGCTGCTTTGTGAAGCTGAACATTTTGTATCCAGCAGCCCATTATCAGGTCCGGAGCGGTTTCCGGAAGCTTTTCTCCGTTACTTCCATGAGGAAGACGGACCTTTCTATCCGATGCCTCAAGGTACCCCACCTTCACTTGCATACACGATACTTCTGCGTCTGAAAGCAGAAACAGCCTTCAAGTTGCAATTATATGAGGAAGTCAAGTCCATATCCGGTCGTCTTGGCGGTAAATTCAGACATATAGAGAGTCTAATTTCAAAAACCAGAAACAATGACATGTAAAGAAATATACAATTACCATACATCCGGTGCAGAGGAAACTGTTATACTTGAGGCATATCAGGATGTTCCGCTTGAAAGCAGGGACGAAATTCATGATAATAATACTGCCCTGCATACAGCCTGCTATTTTTCAGATATAAGATCCGTTGGCATTCTTCTGGAAAGGGGTGCAGACGTTAACGTGAAAAACGATCAAGGTGATACGCCCTTATGTGTCATGGCACGTCGTAATTCTTGTCCTGATGAAGCGATATTAGCAGACATTACCGGACTGCTCCTTTCCAAAGGAGCAAGAGTTCCACGGTCGGGCAAGGATACAACCGCCTTGCTCGAAGCTGTGCGCAACCGTCATTTTCTGATGGCTGATATCCTTCTGAAGTCGGGAGCCAGGACAGACTCCACTGACAGCAACGGAGACAATGTGCTGCACATGCTCTCCCGGTCTGCAGGATACATAGCATCCGATATAAAAAGCAGACAAAGAAGGATAGCCGATTTTTCAGAACGTTGGTATTCCGAACAGTCCAAGCAGGAGACATATGACGAACTGGAAAACCTCAAGTCCCTGGAGATACAATGCTGCCACACGGCGAAACTTGTTCTGGAAAGCGGAGAGATAGATCCGGAAGAAAAGAATAATAGTGGCAAGACTCCTTTCGAGGTTGCTGCTGAGGGAGGTGCCCGACGTATCGGAGCGTTGCTGTCGGGGCAGGATCCGGAAACGGACGAACTTGCAGCCCTTGCCGGTGGACTGGATGTCTTCCAGGCATTGTGGTATCACGATGAGACAGCGCTGGATGCCCTTCTGCGTTCCGGAACGGATACACAGACAATATGCGAGGACGAAAAAATGTATGACTTCCATGGCAAGTCCCCGTTAGGATGTGCCCTGACTTGGGAGAATTTTTCCGCTGCAGAGATGCTGCTCAGAGGCGGAGCAGATCCTGATTTCAGGGATTCGGAAGAGCGGACAGCCTTTGCCGTGTGGATGAGCAATAAAAGGCACAAAAGTTTTTGCAAGGAAGACTGTCTGCATTTTCTGCAATGTCTGATGGAATGCGGGTGGACTCCGGACAGTCCGGCTGACAAGTACGGTAATACTTCTTTGTCCGTAGCCTGTCAGGGAGCCGGATATGAAGCCGGTGTTTGTGCAGTCCGTTATCTTGTGGAGAGCGGGGCTGATGTCAATGCCGTGAACATGCAGGGTCAGACCCCGGTTATGAACCTCTACGGGGGACGTTTTTGGGATGGTAACATACCCCGTTTTGCGGGTTTTCCAAGGTCTTACCCATATGGAGGCCGCAGTTGTACGGATGAAGATGCCGAAACCCTTGAACTGCTTCTTGAAGCTGGAGCTGATATAAATGCCAAAGACAACTGGGGTAATACTCTTCTGCACTATATAGCTGGCAGTTCGACCAGAGGATCCAAGGAAGCGGCGGCCCTTGTGATGGACTTCGGCTCTCCGGATGTGAGTGCGGTAAACAATGAAGGTCTGTCGGCATTGGATATTGCCATGGAAAAGAATGACGAAACTCTTGTGAAATTTTTACTGAAATATAGTTGAGAATGTATGGACAATAATTTGACTTTCTTAAATGCCTGCCGCAATGGGCAGAAAGGCATTGTACAGATATTTTTGAAGAAAGGCGGTATCGATGTGAACAAGAGGGATGCGGAAGGAAATACCCCTTTGCATTATGCCTGCCTGAAAGGTTATCGGGATATTGTCAATCTCCTTCTTGACAATGATGCAGATGTTTCCATCGCCAATAATTTGTCGGAGACACCGTTACATGCAGCTTCCAGAAGCGGGAACAAGGAAATCATCGGGAGACTGGTGGAATATGGAGCTGAACTTGATGCCACGGACAGTGAAGGGCAGACACCGTTAATCCGTCTTCTTGACAACAGACGTACTGATGCGGCGTTGTTTCTGATAGAACAGGGAGCTGATCCGGAAATAGCAGACAATACCGGTCACAAGGCAATTGACTACGCAACCGCACACGGGTTACGAGAAGTAGTGGTACGTCTTTCTGTAGAAGGTACAACTGATGCACAAGGCAATACACCGCTTCATCAGGCCGTTTTCAATGGCCAAGCCGAAATAGTCCGGACACTTCTTGCCACCTCGCCAGGTTTAACCGACTCATTCAATGACGGTGGTGAAACGCCTTTGATCATAGCCTGCCTGAAAGGCAATCTGACTGTTGCAAAGATGCTGATTGAAGCCGGTGCCGATACCAATAAAGTGATGCTCAACGGGAACGGTCCGTTACATTTTGCGGCATGGTCGGGCAACAAGTTTATAGGGAACGAGCTGTTGACAGCGAATGCAAAGACGGACTTGCAGAACGAGAACGGGGAAACGCCGCTTATCCTTGCAGCAAGAGAGGGTAACAATGAGTTTGTAACCCTTCTTGTGAGCCATGGAGCGAACGTGAATCTCGCGGACAATCTTCAGCACACGGCGTTGTATTATGCAAGCGAAAGAGGTTTTAACGAAATAACGGAAATACTTTTAACAGCGGGAGCTGAAGGGTAATAAATCATATAATTAACAATAGAACGATATGGCAAAAGAAAAAGCAAATCCTCAAAGTCCTGAGGAAATGGTAAAGGCGGCTCAGGAAGCCGCAGTAAAGGCAGCGATGGAACAGGCTCAATCCATGTTCGGAAACATTCCAGGCTTTCAAATGCCCGGGGGGATGCAGGAACATATAATGGCTGAAATTGGCGCCGACATTCCAAATATGGCAGAAATTCAGGCACAACAGGAGGCTATGCTCAGAGCCGCCGGTGTGGATCCTGCAACTGTAGCACAGGCTGGTATGCAGAATCTGGCATACGCACAGCAGATGATGCGGGAAACAATGGACGGTACCCTTGGCAAGAAGTTATCTTCATCAGATGCCATGGCCCAGATGATGGAAGCTTTCGGGGATGACGAGTGGACTATCAACAGAACCGGGGACTGCAAACTGACGCCCGAACAACTCCGTCTGTTGGCCTTTGGTGCCCCTATGTTGGTTTACAATGATGAACAAGTGGACGCGATAGAGAGTGACGAAGATGTTGAAACCATCAAATATACTCTTGAAGACTGGTGGGATGTTACTGACAGGGACAGTACGTTGGGTATTGTCAAATGGTTGCTTGAAGAAGGACATCATGCCGAAGCAGATGATGCACTTGCCGAAATCCGCACACGTGGGCTTGAAAACATTTCACAAGAAGAAAGGTGTGATGAAGACAGCAAGATGGGAGATGTCTGCCTGATAATGGAGAGTATGCTTGAAAATGAATGGTGCCCGGAAGACAGGATGCCGGAGAGTGTCATAGCCTGGGACCTGGTACGACTGGTAAATCTGGGACGTTGGGCTTATCTTTGCGGTTACGTTAATGAAGAAGAAATGTGGCAGATTATGCAGATTGCGGCAGATACCGCAGTTGAACATTTCTCTTCATGGGAAGAATATGGCCGGAGTTTCATTATGGGTAGAGGTGTATGGCATGGAGATCCGGATGATAGTGAAACAGCATATGATATCGTAAGCCTGCTCTTGGAGAATGAGGAATCACCTTGGAAGCAGCAACAGTGGTCAAAATAAAAGTATTAATCATTAATAAAGCGTGAAGGGATGAGCAACGATTTTTGGTTTTCCATTGCAATTGCCGCTGTAGTCGGAGGTTTCTGGCTATATAAGAAAGGGAAAGGCGCAGTTTCCACAATTAGAAAAATCCAACGGTCTTTCAAGGGGGTATGCCTGAATCCCAAGTCAAGACTAAGTGACGAACAATGCAAGAAACTGGCCGTAGGTGCCATGTACGCTTCACAACAAGGAGCCTATCAAAACTCTATCGAAACAGGCATTGCAGACTTATTGCCCAAGATACTCGGGGAATGGTGGGGTATCGAAAGTACGGATTCTGCCAGGAAGGAACTGGACTACCTGTGCGAAAAAGGATACCGGTATTACTTTCCTTTTGTGTACAAGGCATTTCTGCTTGACAAGCCGGAAGCCCAGGATGAAGTCTTCCAGCAGAACATGAGTTCACAGGAAGACTATGACAAGATTGTAGCGCAATTCCAGAATCTTCAGGAAACATTTGACGAACTGATCAGATGTAAAGTCATTGCAGGAAAAGAAGATTTGCAACGTTATGGTGTGGCAGGCTGGGATGCAGGACGTATCTGCTTTCTTGCCCGTGCATGTTGTGAAATGGGTTACATAACAGAGGCGGATGCCTGGAAATATATTGATTCCGCTTACAACATGGCTCATTCGACTTTTTCATCCTGGAAAGACATGGCCATGAGTTATGTCATAGGCCGTTCACTTTGGGGAGGCAAGAATGCGTACAATTCTGTGATGAAAGATACTGCAGACGAGCTTTTGACACACGAGAACAGTCCATGGAAGAAATATGCCTGGTAAGTATTTTCTGTAACCGAACAGAGAGAAACCGCCTTTGTGGGATTCCGTTTCCAAACGCCCCATATAATGGGCGGTTTCTTCCGTTGTCACATTGGATGATACATGAATAGATTATAATTTCATAAATATTGTAGGCCAAATGAAATTGATAATTCTTAGGTAAATGATATTCCGGTGGCAATACAATTAGTGATAACAGCATTATTTACAAATTCAAAATATAATAGATATATGATTGCATGTGCATTAACTATAATACTCATAGCGATTTTTCTGTCGCTGATCGTTCTATTGAGAAAAAGGAAATACAGCAAAGGAAAGAAAATGATAATGTTGATTATATGCTTTTCGATAGGTTTGTATCTGTTGTACTACATAGCCATGATGCTATATTTCTTCTTAGGTGATTTCTCCGCAGAAGAGTTATGGTAAAAATATCACTAACGACGCAGGATAACGACAAACCGTTCCCTGCTGAACCATTATCAACCATAAAACGTAGAAATATGTACGAAGAATTTTTAGAAAAAAGCCTCAATAGTAAGAGGCAAGCAGTAGATGATACTTTTATTGCTAAATATGCTGATTTGTCTTATCCCGAACTGAATACTTTATGGCAGGAGGTCGGGTTGGGAAGTTATTGTAATGGACTGTTTAAGCTCATCAATCCGTCCGATTATCAGGATGTGATAAACTCCTGTTTTGAAAAGGAGGATGACCAATCATTTCTACCATTCATGTGTACGGCTTTCGGAGATCTCTTTGCTTATGTAAAGAATCCGAGACTGAATAATTACGTTGTTTATCTGAATGTCAGATACGGAACATATTTAATACTTCCCGCTAATCTTCGTGCGATTTTTAATAAGGTCATGGTAAATGAAAGTTTCTTGAAAGGCTGGTTTGATTTAGAAAATTATCCTGTAATACAGGAGAAACTCGGAACTCCAGACTATGACGAGTGTTTCGGATATTCTCTATTTTTGGCTTTGGGAGGAAGTGAGGATATTGAAAACATCAAGATAGTCAAGACCATTCCGTACATAGACATTTGTACCCAAACAATCGGCGAATTTGAAGTTGCAGATAAATGGTGAATATCGAATAGGTTGATAACAACGCAGGATAACGGCAAGCCGTTCCCTGCTGAACCATTATCGTTGTAAAAGAATGAAACATTTAGCTTACATAATGACCCTATTTGCATTTTTCGGGTGCGAGTCCTTCTCCAAGTTTGCACCAGAGAAGTATTTTGCCAGAGGAGACGAATTAAAGTTCGCCACCGCTATTTACAATAATGACAGCAGAAAAGTCAGACAGATGATAGCTGATAACATCGTGAATTTGGATGCAAGTGGCGAAAAGGGATTCTCCTACCTGATGTATGCCGTTTATATCGAGCAATATGATGTGGCTAAAGTTCTGCTGGAAAATGGAGCTGACCCCAATATATTATCTGTTGTTCGGCATCCATCAGGTAGCGTAGAAAAATTATCACCTCTATACTGTATCTGCCAACATAATTGGTATCCAATTAAATATATGAAGTTGCTAGTCGAAAATGGCGCAAATGTAAATGATACCATCCTATCTCCATTAGCAACCTGCATAAAACACTCAGGAAAAGACACAAAAAAAATTCGTTATTTAATAGAGCATGGAGCAAAAGTTAATCAAGAATTTGGAGGATTGACACCTATTCAGTTTGCTGTAATAGCAAGAAGGTTAGAATTGGTGGATTTATTATGGAACGAATATAATGCAGACCCGTTATATGTTGGTAAAAGTGGAATAAGTCTTGCCTTTATGGTACAAAACATTGTAGATAACAAATTGGGAACTCCTAAATATATAGACCATGCCCAAGCGATTATGGAACGTTTGGAAAAATTGGGTGTCAAGTTTCCTGTAACATTAAATCCGAAAGACGAGAAAGAAGAGGAAGCGGATTTCCCTATCAGTCAAGGCAAAACGGATGAAAATAAGAAAGAATGAAAATATGACTATATACAAGCTTTGGAAATCATCAATTTGCCTAATATCTACATTGTTTCTTTGGGGGTGTAGCAATATGAAAGTAAAAGACTTTAAGCCGGATGCATATTTTAGTCATGAGATTGAATCTGAAATGGCAATGGCAAATGCAATCTATTATGGCGAGAAAAAACTTGTCAGAGACTATATCAATACAGGCGGAGTGGATATAAACAGACCCGGACAGGCAGGTTTTACATTTCTTATGTATGCCGTTTACATTGAGCAATATGATGTGGCTAAAGTACTATTGGAAAATGGAGCAGACCCCAATATATTATCTGTAGTTACGCATCCGGATGGTGGTGTAGAACATTTGACACCTTTAAGTTGTGTCTGTGCACATCATTGGTATCCAATTAAGTATATTAAACTTTTAGCTGAGCATGGAGCAGACATGAATGACACAATAACAGCACCATTTCTACTCTGTATCGGTCATTCTATGAAAGACACCCAAAAAGTTCGTTATATGATAGAACATGGAGCCAATATAAACAAAGAAGTTAATGGTTATACACCTATACAATATGCAGCATTAGTTGGAAAATTAGACTTAGTAGACTTATTATGGGAACTTGGTGCTAATCCCTTATATACCACCTCTGAAGGAATTAGTCTTGCTTATCTTATCCAAGAGGATGTAGATAAAAAGTTAGGAACCAAAGAATACGTTTCCCATGCCCAAGAAATTATGAAACGTTTAGAAAAATTGGGTGTCAAGTTCCCTGTGACATTAAATCCGGAAGATAAGAAAGAAGAGGAAGCGGATTTCCCTATCAGTCAAGGCAAAACGGATGAAAATAAGAAAGAATGAAAATATGACTATATACAAGCTTTGGAAATCATCAATTTGCCTAATATCTACATTGTTTCTTTGGGGGTGTAGCAATATGAAAGTAAAAGACTTTAAGCCGGATGCATATTTTAGTCATGAGATTGAATCTGAAATGGCAATGGCAAATGCAATCTATTATGGCGAGAAAAAACTTGTCAGAGACTATATCAATACAGGCGGAGTGGATATAAACAGACCCGGACAGGCAGGTTTTACATTTCTTATGTATGCCGTTTACATTGAGCAATATGATGTGGCTAAAGTACTATTGGAAAATGGAGCAGACCCCAATATATTATCTGTAGTTACGCATCCGGATGGTGCTGTAGAGTATCTAACCCCTTTAAGTTGTGTTTGTGAGAACGATTGGTATCCAATTAAATATATGAAGTTACTGATTGAAAATGGAGCAAATATAAATGATACAATAACAGTCCCATTCTCACTTTGTATTGCACACTCAGGGAATGACCCGAAAAAAATTCGCTATTTGATTGAACATGGAGCAAAGATAAATACAGAGTTTAAAGGGAAAACACCAATACAGTTGGCTGCAATGATTGGAAGATGGGATTTGGTTAGTTTATTATGGGATGAATATGAAGCAGACCCATTATATGTTAGCAAAGATGGAAGCAGCTTAGCGTTTATTGTACAAAATTCAATCGAAAAAAAATTAGGTACTCCTAAAAGTTTAGCTCATGCCCAAGTGATTATGGAGCGTTTGGGAAAATTGGGTATCAAGTTCCCTATAACTCTGACACCACCCGAAAAATGAGAAAACAACGATAACATGCGGCTCAACCTCCCTAAACGGTTGGTTAGCCATCAAACATTAACATCAAAAACAGTGTACCATATATGGAAACAAGAGATAAACTTTTTACCGAAGAACAGTATTCGAAGCAACTGAAAATGTATGATGAAGATATTAGTTATTATGAACAAATGCATCTTTCTGGAAAACATATAGGTTACGATTCTTTGTTCAATTATAGGCTTCGTTATTTATTGGTACAGTATTCTATGGGACAGGATATTGATAATCTGAAAAATAATTATGTGGAAGTCATCAAAACGATGCCGAGATTTTGGACGGATAACGGATTTTATATTGAAATGTTGTGGCTTTTGTCAATAGGTATCATGTTGGATTATGAAGATGACCTAATACAGAGTTTGGTGCAACTGATAAAAGACAGAGAAGCTAAAGACTATATTTATGATACATTGATTAGATACAAATTTCCTGATTGGGAAAGGACAACAAACCAAGTATTATATCCGTCACCCTATCGAATTGCTATCACTGTTACAGAGTTGGCTGAACAAGACAAAGCAGAAGCGGTGAAACGATTGGAAAAATACCTCAAAAAAGAATGGTATCGAGGACATTCTGATTTATCTTGGCATGACGACCATAAATATGGTATCAACCATGACGGTTATTGGTGTTTTGAAAGCGGTGCATTGGTCAAGGTCTTGGGGCTGGATGATAGCAGCCTGAAAGGGTTGCCCTACTATCCATACGACATGGTGCACTGGAATGACAATATTAAATGAAGAAAAGGTATGAGTTACTCTGTTTGTGCATATTTGACAGAAGCCGATAAGGTAAAGTCTGTTTATGGAACTTGTGATAATCAGCTTATAAACCAATTAAAGGTTGCGTTGAAGCAGGAACTTGACACTCTGAACGATTATTTCAGCGATAGCCTGAACACGGATAAAGATGCTTATGCAGCGTTGGCAGATATAGTGAACGGAGGAATCCGTTATCCCGAAATTGCTTTCATGTACGGGTATGTATATGAAAAGATTTGCAACCATTATGGAACGCAAATCTACTGTGCGGAAAACCTTTGGCAATTGGATAGCCAAAGTACATTCATACCTATTCCATTGAGCAGTGATTTTCCCTATATCATCAGCATACCCGTTTCAGATTTGGAGAGCAAGCGGACGGAATACACCTCACTACAAGAGGGTAACGGTATCGGAGATTATGATTACGAGCAGGAAATGGACGACTTGAATTTCATTTTCGATGAAGCCGTTGAAGCGCAAAAAGACCTTGTTATTATGGTGTATTGATATGGTACACTGGAATGAGAATAAAATATGATGTTAACGAAGCAGGATAACGGACAAGCCGTTCCCTGCTAAACCATTAGTAGCTCAAAAATCATAGTATGAAAGAGTTAACAGAAATAAAACAAAAAATGTTCGATTGGGATAACGAATTACGCTTTTATAGTTCAGAGTATTCTGATGAAAAAGTGATAGAAGTTGCCCAAAAAGCAATAAATTTTGCCTATGCTAATTTTAAGAAAAAAGAAACTGTATTTGAAGGATTTGACTTTCAATATGAAAGCCAAATTGAAAATATTGCTTTGGGAATCGATTCACATCTGCAAAAAAAACCAGAAAATAAAAAATCGAAATTAATTCAGGATTTTGTATTCAGTATCATCAATACCGAAAAATATGGACAAGGAAGAAGCGGTTTTATTTATTTGCTTTATATTCTAAAAATGGATTTAGAGCTAAAAAAAATCGCAAGAGAGAGGCTTGATTTTTGGAAGCAACCGCGAATTCGTTTTCAACTCCTTTATGCATTGTATAGAAGAAAAATAGAAGGGTTTGAAAAAGAGGCAGAGATGTTAATACAACATTATCCAAAAGAAAAGGCATTAACAAAATATGCACACAAATATATTGAACGACTAACAAAGCGTGATAACGCTTAACAGCGTTCCCCGCTTAGCCATTATACACATAAAAAGATGACAAATCGCGAATTTCAACAAACCAAGAGAATTTTACTCGGACAAGAAAGGATGAATAAAAAATATGCCCAACTTGCCCATTATATACAGGAACGATTTTCTGTACAAGTAATTAATGTGACTTGTAGTAAAAGTAACGATTCAATTAATGTTACTCTTTGGTTCAAATATGAAAATGAGGAAAAATTCTTTTATAAAGAACCGTTTGTTGTTGATTCTCGAAAAAGGAATGCAATATTAAAGCAAATCAATCAAATTGCGAATGCAGAAAATAAATCCGATAGCATTTGTCTATCCTATCAAGCATTTGAAACATTATCAAAAGAGGAAGCAAATAACAGCATTACTGAACTTGAAATATTGGAGTTGAAAGAAAAACTGCATTGTAATGATTTATGGGTAATTTCTCGCTGTTTGGCTAATGTTGTTTTTTTCTTGTATGAGGATAAGCAAGTAAGGCAATATAAAGAAGGAGGATTTATAGATATATGGTCGGAAATGTATTTAGATTTGTTGAATCGCTATGATGAATTTGGATTTTTTACAAAAGAAAATTTTCATGTTGAGATAGATAGTAAGGAAAATTTTGATAATAATTTTAATAGTAATTGGTATTATTACTATGCTTAAAATGTGTATAACAAGCACCTGTGCGACATGATGTCATATAAATGAATGTTCAAGGTACTATCCCACGAGTTGGGAAGGTATGATTGAACCCATTGTTCCGTCAATGGAAGCCTACGGCAGGTGCGGATTTCCCCTGTATTGTGCTGTCGGACAACGTAACCCAACCGAAAGGTGCAGGCTGAACCGTGAGGGGAAGCCAATGGCTGCTAACATCGGCGGTCTGGGGGCAAGGCTGGAACGGAATGGTTAGATTAATCGAACTGTCGGTTGAAGTGTCGTCAGTTATAAAGAGCTAAGGATGTTCGGCTGTAAAGCCGTAAGGCTCTGACCAAAATGGTAAGGTAGTCAGGTTACTTCATGTAGGTGCTGGAAGTACACGGATGTCGGACTATCGGCGCATAGACAGAACCTAACCCGTTCGTCAGTCATTTATATGAAACATGGTAAGCCTGTATTTCTCTTGCAGCAATGCAAGTAAGCCAACCGTAAGGAAAGCCGAACGGAATGCAGGTAAAAGATTGCGGAGAAAGCGAATGCTGTTCTGTAACGGAGCGGATAGAGGTTGTAACATCACCTCACACGAAAGTGGGCAGACTTCCGCATAGTGGTTATAATCTTTACAAGAAACTTTTAGAACTTTCAAAAGGAGGAAAGCAAATGAACGAAATAAAATCGTGTGCACCTACTGACTTATGGACAACTTGGGAACAGATACAATGGAACAAGTGCGAACATGAAGTCCGAAAGCTGCAAGCTCGTATTGTAAAGGCTCAAATGAGCGGCAGACATAACAAGGTGAAAGCCTTGCAATGGATGCTGACACATTCGTTTTACGGAAAAGCGTTAGCCGTAAAGCGTGTGACCTCCAACGGAGGTAAGAAAACAGCAGGTGTGGACCATGTATTATGGAATACACCAAACCAAAAGATGGATGCGATAGCCAGCTTGAAAAGAAGGGGTTACCATCCACAACCCCTGCGAAGGGTGAATATTAAAAAGAGTAACGGTAAATTGCGTCCGCTTGGAATACCAACACTCAAAGATAGAGCAATGCAGGCACTGTACCACATGGCGCTCGACCCAGTGGCAGAAACCACAGCCGATACGCACTCCTACGGCTTCCGAAAAGAAAGGAGTACAAAGGATGCGAAAGAAATGTGCTTCACGGTACTTGCTCGCAAAATCGCTCCACAATGGGTACTGGAAGGAGATATAAAAGGGTGCTTTGACCACATCAGCCACGAATGGCTGTTAAACCATATCCCGATGGATAAGGTCATATTACGGAAATGGCTCAAAAGCGGTTATGTATTCCATAACAAATTATATCCCACCTATGAGGGTACTCCACAGGGAGGTATCATTTCTCCGACACTTGCCAATATGGTGCTGAACGGCATGCAGACAATGTTGTCCGAACGGTTCAAGGTAAGAATGGGCAAGAACTACTACAATCCCAAAATAAATCTTGTCAGATATGCTGACGACTTTATCGTTACAGGCAAAGATAAGGAGATTTTGGAAAACGAAGTTAAACCTGCCATAAAAGAGTTTCTCGCAGAAAGGGGATTGACGCTCTCGGAAGAGAAAACGAAAATTACCCATATAGATGAGGGATTCGACTTCTTGGGCTATAACTTTAGAAAGTTTAATGGAACATTGATTGTAAAACCATCAGCGAAAAGTGTGCAGAAGCTATTGGACAAAGTAAAATCCATAACTCGAAAATATAGGGCTATATCACAAGTATCTCTGATAAGAATACTGAATCCCATTATTAGAGGATGGAGTAATTACTATAAAACTTGTTCCTGTGGCAAAACAAAAATTAAGGTGGACTATCTGCTTTATAAGAAGATACGCAAGTGGGCTGACAGAAGACACCCGAAAAAAGGGAAACACTGGGTATCACACAAGTATTTCCACACAAGAGGGAAAAATCATTGGCGGTTTGGTACTTGGGTAAAAAAGCAAGGCGAAAAGATGTTTTATCCATTGATGAGCGTATGCGATGTACCCAAAACCAAACATATCCTGATAGTCGGAGAAGCCAACCCGTACAGCGAACAATATACCACCTATTTTGATAAACGGCATACTCAAAACTTATTGGAGCATTTTAACGGACGATACGCCTTACGTAACTTGTGGGAAAAGCAAATGCGCAGGTGTAAAGTGTGTGGAGAGCCGATAACAACCGCTACCCCTTGGGTACAAACTCACTTGGTAGTAAATAATAAACGGATAAATTACCTTGCACATGAAAATTGCTGTAAATTTACCAACATAACCGAATGGAGGTTCCTATGAGCCGGCTTGGTCAAACAAGTTTAGAGCCGCTTGAGCCGTATGATGGGAAACTATCATGTACGGTTCTTAGAGGGGAAAGCCCCCAAAAGGGGGCTGACCTACTCGATGTGCCACTTAACAGTGGCAAGCTGCAAACCATTAGGCATAATAAATACAATACTTGAGTTATGGATTTTCTAATATGTATGAATAATTTCCCGTGGAATAGATTTGCTACAGCATATGAAAATAATTCCAAGCAGCTAAAGGATTGCTTTATCAAAATGTATGAAGGTAAAGCAGATGAACAAGATTATCAATATGTCATAGATAGACTTGAGCATCAAGCGACTTTATATAGAGTTAGTCCTTGGGGATTAAAATTCTATTTTTACTTATTATCAACCAATAAAGCAAACAATAGCAATATATTACAACATATCAATGTTCTTGTAGAAGCTGCCATGCTTCATAAACAAGAAGATTCTAAGCCATCAAAGAAAGACTTAGAAAAATATGAGAAACTCAAATCTAAACTTCTTGATTCAGATTTTGATGGTAACATTGATAATGAAACTCTTAGAACATTAAAAACAATTGATCGCCAGTTTATCTACCTAAGTATTATGGATTTAACAGGACAGAATATTCAATTGTTGGAAAGTTTTATTCAAAATAAGGATGTATCAGTAGCAGAAAGAGCTTCAAAATTGTTGGAACATATTCGTAATCCAAAGTTATGCTGTGTTCGAGAAGAAGAAACGTTGAATGTCCAGTCCAAAGTACTTGTCGTCAATGAAATGTCTTTTATTCCCTTAAATAATAATGGTATTAGTACGCTATATTGTATGACTGATGAAGGATATTATAAAATCACAAAGGGTGAGATGGATGAAAAGGTTTATATGGAATTAAATGATCCTTCAAATGGAGAATATTTTGATACAGATTTTTTTGAATATAATATATCAAACGGTAGTTTATCAATTTATGCAAATGAGAATAGACCTTGGAATGCTGGTATATATCAACATATCAAACTATTGTTTTCTCCGCTTGAACAAAACGATTTTAACGAATTAAAATTGACGATAGAAAATTTGTTACTCGATATAACAACAAGAAAATTGTTACTCGATATATAATATGCCTAACAAGCCAAGTTAGCTGCTAAACGCAGTTCCTTGTCAAACCATTACTAACAATAGTGCGATGAATAAAACCGTCCAATCCATATTATCATTGACAGCTTTCAGTGCTTTACTGATAGTCATAACATTATTTTGTGGTGGCTTAGGTTTTGGTCGTTTGTTCGAGATATATGGCATTATGGAATATTGTTTTTTAGGTTTACTTCTAATTATAGATGTATTGCTAATCTACAAGGTCTATAAACTATATGCAATGCAACCTAAAGCGATAGTGTTATTGTTGGGCTTGGAATGTTGCTCTATTCTTTTGTGGATTGTCTTTATCTGTATAGACCAAAGTTTATTAGATTGGCAAATTACAAACTTCATATTGCAAGCTGTCAATTTAGACGGCTTCGAGGGGGATGAACGAGGATTGAATATGCTCGCAGTCTTATGCGGCATTATTTATCCTCTTATTGGGATTGGGTGTTTATTCACCGGATTGGGATTTATAAATAAGTTAGTAACAACGAAAGATAGCATCTGACGATGCTCCTTTCTAACCATTAGTGATAACAGCATAATTTACAAATTCAAAATATATAGGTATATGATTGTATGTGCAATAACTATTATACTCATAGCGATTTTACTCTCGCTATTCTTGTTTAGGAAAAAAAAGTACAGTATCGGAAAGAAAATAATGTTGATAGTATGCTTTTCGATAGGCATGTATATTTTGTTCAGTGTCATTATGCTGCTATATTTCTTCTTAGGTGATTTCTCCGCAGAAGAATTATGGTAAAAATATCACTAACAACGTAGGATAACGGCAAGCCGTTCCTGGCTAAACCATTCTTATCGGCATCTACTTGGAACTGAAAGCGGCGGTGTATCTGATAGAGTATGCGGTACGGCGTTCGGAGTAAAACAATAACATAACAAATAGACAAAGAATATGAAAGCGAACAGAAAATGCCCGGTGTTGCCTCTTCTACTGACAGGGATAGTGGCGGTATTCTCCCTGTACGGCTGTTCTGCCACACGGGGAGTGGAAAAGGTGTCGTGCCACATCGAATACGACACGGTGGTGACGGCGGAGGAACTGAATATGGACGTAGAGAACCCGATATGGACGGCACGCGGCCCACGCGGTTATCTCCGCGATACGGAGGAGGTAACGGACGTCATACGGGATGACGTGAATTTGATCTGCCGTTATGTATTCTACTGGAAAAAGCGGCTCGCCAAAGTTAATGTTTACGATTGGACGGAAGAAGGAACTCCATTAAAATATATCCAGTTCCGGTACTTGGGCTGTCCCGACTTACCGGTAGAGTCCAAAGCCGAGGAGTACATGATCTATCCCGTTTTTTCGACAAAGCTCAGGACTTACTACTATGACAAGAACGGGAACATAACCGGGATGACAGACGACCTCCACCTCGCAGGCTTCCGCCTGTGCCCCCGTCAGGTATTGTACATCGGCGACCGATATACCCGGCGGTGCAGGAGCCGGAAGAACCCTGAAAGCAGTGTCGTCCCCCACCAGTCCCCCGCCGAGCCTAAGCGGTGGCGTTATTCCTTTTTGGACAGGAAAGGAAACAGATGGATGCTCATCATAAACGATGCCACGGGGAAGGTAATCAGTAAGAAAAAAACATACGGACAGTAAACTGGCGGTCGGATGATACGGCACGGAAGATTTTACGACTAAAGATAAACGAGCGATTATGGATATACACAGAATATTAGGATATTTATTTTATAAAACCGAACGTCTGACATGGATGATGGACACAAGGATGTATTCATGGCACACGCCGTTGATATTAAGCATTATCTTGACCATTTACTGCGCAGACATCACATTGGCTTGCCTTATGACTGCGGAAAATATTCCCATTCATCCGTACAAAGGTTTAGCCGATACCATCGTGTGGGGATTCGGCATCTGGTGTGCCATCCTATGGATTGCCTTACATGCGTATTACCATCATAAAAGGAGGTATCTGAAAATACGTCAGGACAAGTCATATGAAAAGTGCAGCAGTATCTGGGCTGTACTGTTCCTGGTATTGCCGCTTGTCATTCTGATTGTGCTGGGGCATATCGCTGACGGTGAAATGATATGACAATCCATACATTATACCACTGAGCTGTGTGAGATTTTCAATCTGCTCCCACTTCGTCATATTCTGATTCTTCATACCTGGTTTCATACACGACATCCAGAACCCTGCCGGTTTCCCCGTCGATGCTGTAGCGGGCGTATTTTCTGGAAAAAGGAAAAGGAGAGACAGGGTTTGCTTCCGGTTCTTTCTCAAAATCGAGATTAATATCCGCAAGCCATATTCTTGTCTTTCTGTCTCTTATACACATCTGACGCTGCC
>ENA-OZQY01000048-OZQY01000048.1-human-gut-metagenome-genome-assembly--contig:-NODE-48-length-21733-cov-10.636452_pt1 | contig 21733 bp, 17 predicted proteins | sample MGYA00243781_ERZ653932 | MGnify/ENA primary metagenome ERZ653932 (study PRJEB26926, sample SAMN06164611) | human gut metagenome | biome: ENVO:00009003; feature: ENVO:2100002; material: ENVO:00002003... | reverse complement strand
TCGCGGAAAGAAGAAACACTCTTTCAATATCAAACTTTAAAATTTAAACAGGCTCTAACATATTTTGATATGTTTTCTTGTGTAATAAGGTGAACCAGATGATTGCCAGCATGTGAGCATAAAGATTGAAAGCAACTTTGTACTATAGGTGGCATCGCATTTTCTCCTTGCCACCAGCAAACCCATATAGGTGCTTGATTGGAGGCTGGGGGTATTTCTTCTTTTTGTGTGTATTTTAGAATGAGATTTTGATAATTTGTTTGAAGATAATGCAAGATTGCCTGTTGTTTCCGTTCTCGACGTATATCACGGGTACTTTTACTGCCAAAGTGTGGAAGTATAGCCATGACGTATACATTGCGGATACCTGCTACACTCCATACATTTGAGATGTCGCGTATCCTTTGTTTAATCTTTCGTATTAACTTTATCTTCATGAGATTTTTCTTTATTGTGTTTATACTCCTCAATCCGTTTCATATACTCCTGGCCTTTTTTGCTGTTTCCCGGCTGGAAGTTCAAGTGCTCAGGAATATTTTTCCCATGATCAATAATCATTGGCTTGACTCCGGATTTTACAATATCTAACGAGTCGTATAAATTACCGGCAGGTACCTCGTAGGTGCTCATGCTGAGGGTATCTCCGTGAATACGGATGTATTGGTAATACCGGCTTTCAATACCATATTTATCGAAACGCTGGTTGAATGTAATTCTATAGCTTTTGGGAGAGCAGTGACTGACAGTGTAAACTGGAGGTGTTGCACTTCCCTGTTCATCGTGAAGCGTCATTCGGGCATAAGCGTGTTCATGGCCTTGCAGGACGAGGTCCACATTGTATTTTTGGATAAGTGAGTTGAAAATCGTTTTTTGTGCCAGATTGTTGTATTTGCCTTTGACGGAATATAATGGATGATGCAAGACTACAATTTTCCATCGTGCATCACTTGTCTGAAGTTCTTTTTCCAGCCATTCCTTTTGTGACCACAGGTAAAAGAACTCCCGGTTACTGTCGAGCAAAAAGAGTTGCAGGTCATTATACCTAAGTGTATACACTTGATTGTCGCCTACCATGGAGTCTTGAAAGTAGGAGAATACCAATGGGAAACGACGTTCCAGTTTGCGGATGGCATATTTCAGGTATTCATGATTACCGGTTACATTTAAAACAGGATAGTACTGCCCGATGGAATCAAGACCAGAGAATGTTTCTGCCCAGTATGAATCCATAGGACGTTCAGTCAGGTCACCTCCAAAGACAAAGAATTCTGTTTTAGGATGTGCCTGTAATGCTTCTTTCAGGTACTGATTGGCTTTTCCGTTTATAGTATCTTGCACGTCGCCTACATAGATGAAGGAGTAATCGTTACGGGTGGTCTGGTTATAGGTATGGAAATTGTACCATGGAGAATATTTTCCGTTGTTACTTACCCGGTAGCTGTAAAAGGTAGCTGGTTTAAGTGAGCGTAAGCGGGCTGTGTAATAGGCAGCTTTGCCGCTACGTGACTGGAACACTTCTCCCTTTGCTTCTATCCGTAAAGTATCTTTAGCCAGAGTGTCGATTAACTCTACAAAAGATGAAGAGGCAACTACAGAATCGTATTGCCAGCTGATGTTACGTGAAAGTTCTTCTTTGTCTCCAAATGTCAACAGTACTCTTCCGGGAGCGTTGAGTGGTAGATAAGCCGGTTCTTCCGGATTACCAAACCATACATGCCAGCGGGAATGAACCCAAAAACCTAATACAAGTAAAATGAGGACGGAGACTCCAAGGGTGATACGTTGTTTTTTCTTCATCTTTGTTTGGTTTAGAAGGCAAAGATACGAAGTTCTCCAAATTTATCGTTATTTTTGCCGTTCAGTATTTATAAAAAGGTGAGAAATGATGAAGAAAGAATTGTTTTCCAATGTATTGTCACTGGTTTGGAATTTATTGCTTGTTTATGTATGTTATACATTAAGCCGGCTGGTGTTTCTATGTGTAAATTGGGATACATTTAGCGAGCACTTGACTTTTGGATATGCCATGAGCCTTTTCGGGGCAGGTATTATTTTTGATACTACTGCCATCCTTTATAGTAATGCTTTATTTATTTTGTTGTTCTTGTTTCCTTTACATTGGAAAGAGACTCCTGTATTTTATAAGATTGTACGCTGGGTATTTACCAGTGTAAATACCTTTTTCCTGATAACCAATCTAATAGACTGTGTGTATTTTCGTTTTACCGGAAGACGTACTACGATGACGGTTTTGCAGGAATTTCGGAATGAGGGAGACGGGAAACTAACTTCTATTTTTTTAGATGAGTTTGCTACCTATTGGTATCTGGTATTGTTGGCTGCTGTGCTGTTTTATGTAATATATAAGCTGTATCGCTCGCCTAAGGTTCCTGTGAAACAGAAAATGCCTTATTATGTGGTACAACTGGTAACTCTGTTGATTGCTATTCCTTTTACAGTGTTTGGTATGCGTGGAGGTATGACTACCGCTACTCGTCCTATTACCTTGAGTAATGCCAATCAATACGTAGAGCGTCCTTTGGATGCGGGTCTGGTGTTAAATACACCATTCTCTTTGTTCCGCACGTTGGGGAAAGCGACGTTTGTCATTCCTGATTATTTTCCTGAGGCAGAAGCTGTTGCAGCTTATTCTCCAGTGCATTTCCCTGCCGATTCAACTGCTTTCCGCCCGATGAATGTAGTGGTAATTATCTGGGAGGGATTCAGTAAACAGCATGTAGGCTCATTGAATCCTCAGCTGGAAAACGGGGCTTACAAGGGTTATACTCCTTTTATTGATTCATTGCTGGCAAAGAGTCTGACTTTTCAGTATTCATATAGCAATGGCCGCAAGAGTATTGATGGGATGCCGTCGGTATTGTCGTCTATACCAAGCTTTGTAGAACCTTTCTTTTTGACTCCTTCGGCTTTGAATGATGTATCCAGCATTGCTGGTGAGTTGACCAAAAACAAGGGATATTCATCTGCTTTTTTCCATGGCGCGATGAACGGTTCAATGGGTTTCCAGGCTTTTGCCCGTTCCGTGGGTTTCCAGAAATATTTTGGTCGTACCGAATATAATGAGGACCCGAATTACAATGGCGATGCGGATTTTGACGGGACTTGGGCTATTTGGGATGAAGAATTCTTGCAGTTCTATTGTGACCGGATGTCGGAAATGAAAGAGCCTTTTGTCACATCTGTGTTTACGGCCACCTCTCATGGTCCTTTTGATTTGCCTGAACGTTATAAAGGCAAATTTCCTACGGGAGATGATCCTTTATTTGAAACGGTGGCTTATTCTGATTATGCCATTCAGCGATTTTTTGAAAAGGCCGAAAAGCAGCCTTGGTTTGAAAATACGTTGTTTGTAATTACGGCAGACCATACCAGTGGAAACTGCTATCCGGAGTATGTGACAGATTTAGGTTATTATAATGTGCCTGTCATTTTTTATGCCCCTGGGCTTCCAGAGTTGAAGGGCTTGGATAAAGAGAAGATAGTAGACCAGATTGATATTATGCCTACAGTGTTGGGCATACTTGGCTATGATCGCCCTTATGTGGGCTTTGGGCAGGATGCATTTCATACACCTGCTTCAGAGAAGTTTGCTGTAAATTATTTGCCTTCAAGTGGCATCTACCAGTTCCTGAAAGGTGATTATCTGATTCAGTTCGACGGAGAAAAAGTGATTCATGCCTATCGTTTCCGTACAGACGTGCTGATGAAGGACGATGTGAAAGACAGCATGCCGCAGGAAGTGCGGAAAGAAATGGAAACCCAGTTGAAGTCAATTATCCAGCAGTATATGCAGCGGATGAACAACAATGAGCTGGTTTATAGAGAATAACTCAAAACAGCATATAAAAAGTAAACCGGACTTTCACGAGGCGAGAACCTCTGAAAGTCCGGTTTACTTTTTATATAAAGAATGAATTAGTTCTTGTTGGCACGTTTACGTTCCGTTTCGTCCAGAATGACTTTACGCATACGCATGCTCTTCGGAGTTACTTCCACGTATTCATCTTCCTTGATGTATTCCAGTGCTTCTTCCAGTGAGAAGATAACCGGCGGAATGATACGGGCCTTGTCGTCAGAACCAGAAGCACGCATGTTGGTCAGCTTCTTTGATTTGGTTACGTTAATCACCAGGTCGTTTTCATGAACGTGTTCACCTACCACCTGTCCGGCATATACTTCGTCTTGCGGATAGATAAAGAACTTACCGCGATCCTGCAGCTTGTCGATGGCGTAAGCAAAGGCAGTTCCTGATTCCATGGCAATCATTGAACCGTTGGTACGGCGAGGAATGTCGCCCTTGAACGGCTGGTATTCCTTGAAACGGTGAGCCATGATGGCTTCTCCCTGAGAAGCAGTCAGCACGTTGGTACGCAGACCGATGATACCGCGTGACGGCATGTCGAATTCAATGTTTACACGGTCGCCCTGAGTTTCCATGGATACCATTTCACCTTTACGGCGGGTTACCATATCAATCATCTTGCTGGCAAATTCTTCGGGCACGCTGATGGTCAGTTCTTCAATCGGTTCGCACTTCACACCGTCGATTTCCTTGAAGATAACCTGCGGCTGTCCTACCTGAAGTTCGTAGCCTTCACGACGCATGGTTTCAATCAATACAGACAAGTGGAGTACACCACGTCCGGAAACAATCCATTTTCCGTCTTCGTTTTCCGTCTTGCGTACGCGCAGCGCCAGGTTCTTGTCCAACTCTTTCATCAGACGGTCGTGGATGTGGCGTGAAGTCACGTATTTTCCTTCCTTACCGAAGAACGGAGAGTCGTTGATGGTGAACAGCATGCTCATGGTCGGTTCGTCGATGGCGATAGGTGGCAGCGGTTCCGGATTTTCGAAGTCGCAGATGGTATCACCGATTTCGAAGCCTTCCACACCGATGATGGCACAAATGTCGCCAGAAGATACAGATTCTACTTTCTTGCGGCCCAGACCCTCGAAGGTATGTACTTCCTTGATTTTTGATTTCACTAATGTACCGTCGCGTTTAGCCAGGGTGATGTTCATGCCTTCTTTTAGTGTACCTCTGTGCACGCGGCCTACGGCGATACGTCCGGTATAAGAAGAATAGTCAAGTGAAGTAATCAGCATCTGCGGAGTTCCTTCCAGCTGTTTCGGAGCCGGAATGTATTTCACGATGGCATCCAGCAGCGGAGTGATGGTGCCGGTCGGAGTTTTCCAGTCTTCACCCATCCAGTTGTTCTTGGCAGAACCGTAGATCACCGGGAAGTCCAGCTGGTCTTCTGTGGCGTTGAGGCTGAACATCAGGTCGAACACCATTTCATATACTTCTTCCGGACGGCAGTTCGGTTTGTCTACCTTGTTTACCACTACGATAGGTTTCAATCCAATCTGCAGGGCTTTCTGAAGCACGAAGCGGGTCTGCGGCATCGGACCTTCAAAAGCGTCCACCAGCAGAATACATCCGTCGGCCATGTTCAAGACACGTTCCACTTCTCCACCGAAGTCGGCGTGTCCCGGAGTATCGATAATGTTGATTTTTGTACCGTTGTAATTGATGGATACGTTTTTAGAAAGAATGGTTATACCTCTTTCACGCTCCAGGTCGTTGTTATCCAAAACCAGTTCACCGTTGGTCTGGTCGTTGCGGAACAGGTGTCCCGCCAGCATCATCTTGTCCACCAGAGTTGTTTTTCCGTGGTCAACGTGAGCAATAATGGCAATGTTTCTAATGTCTTGCATACTATACCTATATATAATTGTGTGCAAAATTACTGTTTTTCAGCGAAAGGCGGGTATTTTATGCAGGGTTTTTATATTTTTTGGCGGAAAGAGTGATGGGTTATGATGGCTTTCCGACTGATTTTTATTACTTTTGTAGTGGGATTGAGTTCGTTCAATTCACGACATATCAGAATTAGAAGAAGCGTTATGCTTATCTCGTATTTGGAAACCTGAGAAACTTTCAAATAGTGTATGGGAAATAGCATAGTGGTTCTCACGCTATAGCGTGGGCTGCTATTATCATATCTATACACTAAGGTTTTCTCAGGACCTCCAAAACAAGATGTGGTTTGCAGTGCCACGCTTCGTGTTTGTATAGGGGTTATTATCGAAACTTAATATATTATGATGTTCAAACGATTTCTTTTTGGAGGAGGACTGGCTTCCTTGTGTTTGCTCTCTTCGTGTGGTGAGGATAAAAATACAAGTGAGGAAATCCGTCCGGGAACGTATGAGGTTTCAGGCAGGGCTGAAACCTTCGTCACTGGCTCGACACTGAGTCTGCGTGTCTTGGATGCGGGGTTGCAGGCATCTGGGAAACAGTATGCGGTTACGGTGTCGGATAATTTGGGAAGTTTTTCTTTTGCTTCCCAGGAGTATGAAACTCCTTATGTGGAACTAGAGGCAAACGGTTATTTCTTTAATCCGGTAAAGGGAGATTTGTCTTCGGGTACTTTAGTGTTGCGTGGTGTAGAAGATTTGTCGGAATGTGAGACAGCAAATGTGAATATTTTGACACATCTGAAAGGTCAGCGAGTCAAGACGCTGGTGAAGCAGGGCATAAAATATGCAGAGGCTAACGCGCAGGCTCAGAACGAACTGCTTTCGGCATTCGGGCTCCAGAAATATGCAGGGACGGATGTTTCGCAGTTCTCCTTTACTGGAGGTACAGAAGAGTCGGATGCTTTGATAGCTGTATCTTCTTTATTGCTTTCATTCAGTCAGGATGAAGCTGAACTGACCCAATATTTGGGAAGATTGAGCCGGGAAATGGGTGAGAACGGAAAATTCTCTGAGGAAACTATAAAACAGATGCGGGAAAACCTCAAGTACCTTTCAAGTAGTTTGCCGTATATCCGGGAGCGCATGATTGAATATTATAAGGAGTCTGGTCTGGATATAAGGGTGAACGACCTGACTCGTTTCTTTGACTGGGATAATGACGGGATAGCCGGAAATGAAGTCCTTGAAGAAGGACAGGTGGTAACCTTGGAGACTACAGAATTGAACGTGCCGAATGAGGGAGGAGACTATACGATTCATTTTTCTTCACCGATTCCGTTGTATCTGGAACCAATGGAAGATGGTCCAAGTGTGATAGATCCGGATACCTTCTGGAAGGATATGTATGAGGGCGGAGAGACTGTAGACATCGTTCTGGACAAGGAAATAGAGGGGCAACGGCTTATCCTGAGGCTGGGAAAGCTGAACTCAAGATCGGACAAGGTTTTTATGGTCAATCTTTATGATTGCCTGAATAACGTGCTGGGAAGCGTGAAGATTACCCAGCTGGGAGATAAGAATGCGGTGTTGCCCCGGTTAGGTGAAAGCTCAAAATATGTGGTAAGTGCAATGGCGCTTTCACTGGCAGAAGGCTTCTCCCGCATGAATCTGATTGAACAGTATTATCATTACAACAAGGATGCTTCTTTTGTGACCCAGCGTGTTTCTTCAACAAATTCTGAAATCAGTGATATGTGGAATAGCTTCTATACAGTGAATAATCGGAACTTGATGTTTAAAGATGCGGAGGCGGAACGCTTATCTATTTACCAGGAATATTGTGGTGTGTTCAGCGCATTGTACTATTATTATATGGTCGTGGTGTGGGGAGATGTACCTTATATTAATGATTATCAGGGTGTTAATTTAAATATTCCCCGTACATCGCAGAATGATATTCTTGATAAGCTGGAAAAAGACTTACTAGCAAGCATAGACTACTTTGAGGAAAAGCGGAACCGTTCTTTGTCGGGTGATACGAATGATTATTTCTTCTTGTCGAAAGACGTGGCGAGAATCCTGTTGGCCGATGTGTATATGTACCGTGGCAAATATGGTCAGGCAGAAGGACTGCTGGCTAAAGTGGTAGAAAACAATTTCTATGCACTGGATGCGTCCGACTATAGTAAACCGGAAACTATTAACCGCTTGCTAGAGGAGGGCGATGGGCCTGAGACGGTTTTTGCTGTGTATACTGACCGTGGTACACGTTCGGGTGTGACCGTATCTGTTCCTCCCGTGGTGCCTGTGATGACTTATACGGACGTGGTACTTTCGTATGCGGAGTGTCTTTACAAGAATGGGAAAGCTTCGGAAGCGCAGCTACGAGTGAATGAGGTGAAGTCGGAAAAAAAACTTCAAGTTATAAGCGGTAATGTACTGGACGAAATCCGGGATATTCGCATGCGTACGCTGCTTTACGGGATAAGCAACTTTGCCTTTATGAAACGTAACGGCTTTGCTGAATCAGTGTATGGAGTGGAGAAGTACAGATTGTTGTGGCCGATTCCGCAGCGAGAGCTGGAGGTTAATCCGAGCATGACTCCGAATCCCGGCTATTAAGCCGACGTTTCATTCCGATTTTTCACAAAAAAAGATGTAAAACGCTTGTAGTCTGAAAGATTATGCTTACCTTTGCATCCGCAAATCAAATTTATACATTTTAATAAATAGTCAAATTATGTATTTAGACGCAGCTAAAAAACAAGAAATCTTTGGAAAGTACGGAAAGTCTAACACTGATACTGGCTCACCTGAAGCGCAGATAGCATTGTTTTCATACCGTATTTCTCACCTGACTGAGCACATGAAGCTCAACAGAAAAGATTATAGCACTGAAAGAGCTTTGACAACTTTGGTAGGTAAGCGTCGTTCTTTGCTGAACTACCTGAAGAGCCGTGATATCGAAAGATACCGTGCTATTGTTAAAGAACTTGGTCTTCGTAAGTAATCCGTTACTTGCTGCAGGCAAAAAAATAAGCCGCTTTTCCTTCAAGGGAGAGCGGCTTATTTTTTGTACCCTCGTCGGGAATCGAACCCGAATCTAAAGTTTAGGAAAGTCTTGTTCTAACTCTAATAATCAGTGGATTACAACGGATATTGTGATTTTTGTAGAATATTTGTAGAAATAGTATGATAATTAGGCTTTCTACAAAGAAAATGGAAAACCCCACTTCTACAAAAAGAAGCGAGGTTTTCACTAATGCAACACCGATATAAATTCGGCACTGCAAAGATACAAAAAACGTGCGTACTTCTCAGTATGCACGTTCTGAAATGAAAAAAGTATTCTACAAAAGCTATTTTTTTAGCTCTATATATTCAGTATATGTAATTTTGTTGTGTGGATTTGAATTTACAACATCCATCTTTATAGCCTTCACCCCAAATCGGAAGAAAAGAAACTTTTTCGGTATCTTATGTATGATATGGTGTAACGTGTCGGCACTTTCTATCTTAGCAGATAATACCCCTTTGTCAATAGTTCCCCTTAAATCTATCCAAGAATCATGCCATCGAAAATTTAAAAGAGTATCAAGCTGGTTGCGATACACTATGCTATCACGTACTTCTGTTTTTATTTCTATTTCCGTTTTGGTTGCTGTTGTTGTAGCTGCCTGAATACGTTTGAGCTTTATATTCAAATCATCTACTGTTTTGGTAAGATCCTTGTTTTTCTTCTCCAGCTCATTTTTCGTCAGTTCCAACCTTAAAACAGAAGTAGCGTTTTTCCCTGCTTCTGTTTTGTAGTGTTTCACATCTGAAAGCAATGCTGCTTGATTACTATCCAAGCGATCACGCTCTTTCTTTACGCTATCCAATCGTTTAAACAGAAAGATATTTGCTCCTACAAGTAAAACAAACGCAATAAACAAAAACTTACGCATAATTTTCTATGTATTTAAGGATTGAATCAACGTGCAACTGGATAATTTGAGCCTTTCCTTCTGGAGATAGTAGAAACTTACAATCAGTTTCATTATCCATAAAGAAATTTTCCGTCAAAACAGCCGGGCATGAAGTCTTTTTGAGTATGTAGAAGTTATTTTCCCAATCTCCATCCCCATCCGACCAATCACCTCTAATTTTCCAAGTTCCTCCAAACATTCTATTAGCCATATCCCAGAAAACTTGCGCCAAATCATCTGCTTTTGTTTTTCCAGGACTGGTATGTATTTCCCATCCTGTACCCTTGCCAGTTCCAGAAGCGTTACAATGAATAGAAACAAGAAGTGTTTTTGTCTTACCGTATCGGGCTGCTATCTCGTTTGCTCTTCTGGCTCTTTCTGCCAAAGGTACGTCTATATTTTCCTTTACCAACAATTCGGCATCTATACCTTTTGCTCGTAATTGGTTATATACGCCTTTGGCAATTTCTCTGGCATATTCCCACTCAAATAACTGTGATCCGTCCGACCACTTCGGAGATCTTTTACCTGGTGTATTTTCTCCGTGTCCGTTGTCTAATAATACTTTCATACGTTTTTATTTTCGTTTTTTTCGCTTAAACATTTGGTTACTCCAGCCGAAGCAAACAAAGCAGTGATAGCACCGACAAAAGCCGATAATCCCATAAGATCGGTTTTGATAGACTTGTTTACGATTACTTCATAAACCAAAACAAAACCTACAATAAGCAGAAGCAAGCACCCTATTAAGGTAACAGCAACAAGAAAAAAACTCTTGCTACTATGTCCTGATCCATTTTTAATAAGTTCTTTCAAATATTCGGTTACTCTCATAACTTGCGCTCTTTTACTTCTGGAAGGATATACTGAATGTGCATGGCTGCAAAATGAAGTTTTTTCCTGATTGCTTCCTCATCAAAATCATCAGGGATGGACTCTGTAAAATCACAGACCAAAGAACCAACCCAATCATGTGTAGTATCATGTAATTTTTGAACGATTAAAGACTGTGTTCCATTGGAGCTAAACATAGCCTTTGCGCGTGTTCCATCAAGCGAATCTATGTCACGAATCAACATAAACTCATTCCTTGCCATTGAAGCCGTAAACTTTGGAAGTTCAGACATCTTAATATCTTGCCAAAAGTCACTAATACGGGCAACCCCTTTAGCGGTAACTTCATACAAGATTGTGAGATAATGGTTATCTCCTAAAGGATATGGTTGTATAATATACACACGATCACATGAAAGATCATTCAACACTTTATGAATTTCACCATACACACGAGCAGAGTTTTCACTTCTGCGAGTGCTTTTTCTTTCTAATTGTCTTTCAAGTTCTTTAGCCTTAATATCAGCAAGCCGATTATGCTTTAACTGATTATACGCAAACCAGCCCGTACCCAAAGCTGTTATACACGCAAATAATGCTGCCCAATCCATATTTTATTAAGTTATTGATTAATAACTGCAAATATAATCTATTCGGTGTATATATACACCATTTAATGCAGAGAATTATATTTTTGAGGCTATTAAGGCTTCCAATTTGTTTATTTCATCCCGTACACTCTGCCTTTGCTGGTGAAGATTCTCTATATCATACGGCATATCAAGCCCGATTAAAGAAGCCTCATAACATTTCGTTATACGATAATCACCTATAACGCTGTCATTGCTGGTAAGAGAGGCTTTCAGTTCATCTATCTTATTCCGAACAAGTTTAGCGTTAAATCTTTGCTCGTATTTATAGCTTATTTTATCTCCAGCGTCATAAGGTACAATACGAATACTATAGTATTCAGGACATTGTAATTTAGTATCATCCACAAGCTCTACATGTTTCCACCCTAAAGCGGACAACTCAGCTTGTTGCTCCTGGATTGATACTATTCTTGTTTCAATCTCTCCAGTTTCTTCATTTTTATAATTCTCATTGTATTCCTCTAAAAATTTAGAAACAAGAGATCCGTTTTCATCTATATAGCCATATTCAACCATAATATTAAAATTTATATCTACTAACTAACCATGCTGACTTTTTTACACCATTAACATATCCCACTGTAAAATGGAATATAGCCCCTTGACCTTCACCAATATCGTAAAAATCATTTTGGCTGCTATCATCATACAACACATTTCCGCTACGTGGGTAAACCCTCATGTACCCCGTCCACCATTGCTTAAAAAATATAGTCCTACCAATCACACCATCAGAAGGAAGGTAAACAATCTGCTGGTTTTTTGAATATCCAATAACTAAGCTATCTGTTTCAGATAAGTAAACAGAAGAAGATCTTTCTTCTACAGCCTTTCTATGTAAAAATAGACCTGCTGCCATCAAATTCTGGAAGAAGCCACCATAAGCGGGGGCTGTACCACTGTTTGAAGCTCTACCATATACGCCAGCTAAAAAGTTTTCATTATTCCAATCACTTTTATTCACAGTACCAAATCCAAGCCCTACGATAGAAGCCTTATGCGTATAACCCAAAATAGCCGAAACAGCTCGTGTTTCCGCATTATTACAAAAGATACCTGTAGGCGACATATAGGCTACACGGCTATTGCTTTTACTTCGGGCTTCGATCAAGCCGTTATTCGCATCTATTGTGATTTTAGATCCCTGATATTGGCTTTCTGAATAATCTCCACCAGAACGGCTGGATTCTATCAATATACGAGCCATAGAAGCATCAAGAATGATCTTATTACCGTCCAAGAGTGTAGAAACAATCTTTCCACCACTCATAAACCAATCTCCGATATTAGCACCCTCAGCCAATAGCAAATTAGTTGCTATACTCTCAAACTCAGCACCGAAATCATTCCAATAAGCAGTATCGGTAGGTACATGATTTTGAAAGCCATTTCCGGCATCCACCCTGGCAACATAATAGTGTCCGTTGTGTTTTACTGCATCTACACGCCTTGAAGTACCATAGTAAACTTTAGAGCCGTCATAGACACCACGATAAACCATAGTCGGACCAGTATCGCCATTTCTACCATCTACTCCATCATACGGAGTTTGCCGGGCTGGTGTACTCCAGTTCTGTATCAATGAATTTGTTTCACCATTGATTTTTGCTACTGTAAACCATAAGTATTGCAAGTTTCCTACAGTTGGAACGGTTGTACTCCATCCCGAAGGATTACGGCTCGTTTTACTCAGTGAAGGCGGTGTACTTCTGGAGCCATTAACAGCGTACCGATATTCAAAATAATCACCATTTATACCATCATCCCCAGTTTCTCCTTTTCCCCCAGTAACACAAATAGCCTCTGTAGTAATGCTGTTACCGTTTGTGTAATTAATAACGGATCGTGTCCATATATACCAACCATTTTTCCAAGTTGGGCGTGAATTAGACCAGCTACCATTTAAAAGGGAAGTTGCAGAGGATGATAAATAATATTGCTCAATTATTGAACTTATACCATTGCCTGTTTCTCCCTTGCCACCTGTGATACAAGCTGCATCTGTATATACTATGTCGCCATCCGTGTAAACAACTTTAGTTTTACTCCAAATGTAATATCCATCTTTCCAGGCTGGAGCTGTTGTCTGCCAACCGGATGTTGGTGCTGTAGTATTACTGGATGATATGGCATACAGAACGTCTGTATTTGAAATACCCACACCTCTTTGGGCTACAATAATCCAATAGCTACTATTATTTGGAGAAATACCTTTAACGGGATTCTTTGATACAAAACGATACATAGAATAGCCAGTACCATCATCATAGATAACCTCATCACCCCAATAATAAGTATAAGAGTTGTCATATACGCCACGAAAACAACCTATAGGGCTTTCATCGCCACTTTCACTTTGTACGATTGTACCTTTCAGACGTAATTTTTTATCTCCCCTGGTATTCCAATCAAAATAACTGTCTGAATTTCCTACACGAAAAGCGTTGTTCACAAAGTCCATGAAATTTAGCCCATCGCTTGAAACGATTCTGTCTGTAGTTATTCTTCCTGGAAGTATCTCTGTAAATCCGAATAGTTCGACAAAGGAACGATCCTCTTCAAATTCACTGTTTAGAATACCTACAAGGAAATGATAATAACCCTCTACACCTTCCAGCTTGATAGCGTTTTTACTTAAAACGTATGTTCCAGTAGTACCATTTTTGTTAGCCTTCACATAGAGATAATACCCTACGGTTTCCGTCAAAGTAGGAGAAGTATATTTTTCAATATCCCAAAACTTATACTCACTGGCTTTATGCCCAGAGGAAAGTGTATCAATCCCGATAGTCATGTGCTGTAATATTCCACCTGGAGCCGAAAGCACTTTCTTTTTGCTGTCATAGGTAACGAGATATTCTACTTGTGTCGGATTGGTTTTGTTGTTCACGAAACGAAACTGCAAACTTTCATCGCCAACAAGCAAACTCATTGTTTGTACCGAAATCGGACTGATAGAGCCTGAGAAATGCAAAAGAGCGTCATTCAACATTGAAATAGTTTCTTTTGCATCCCTGAAACGTCTTTTTGTAAACTGAATAGAGTTTTTATATTGGTTATCGGTTTTAACCTCGTTACTCTCTATCTTGTTTAATTCGCTTGAAACCGTTACGCCAGTAGTAACGTTGGATAATTCAATAATCGGGCTGTAAGGTCTGTGTATATACTCCTTAATGCTGGTGATTCTTATCTTTATGCCTTCTGGTATGAATTGCGGATCCTTAAAGAGTATGTAGCCTCCTAATTTGATTTTTCCACCGATAGAGAGCCAACGCTTTTTAGAATAAATGCTATCTAATTCCCCTTTGAATGTGAATTTCGGATCTTCATTCTCATAAAGATATTTGGCTGCTTCCCTGAACATATCCCAGCTTGCACCTTCTTTCGTTGAGTTATTGCAAATGTACGCATCCGGCAACTGTATTCCGAACACAGCGTATTTATCCCCCAGGTTAGGCTTATATATGTCATTGGGCATAATCTGACCGTCTATTTCTTGTGGTGTTATCAAGAATTTACGTTCTTTATGAACATATTTAACTTCAAACTCTTTATTACTGCCAGCAAGCATACCAGACTGAAATATAACAGTCATGTTATTGCCTTCTATCACGTAATCCTCAAAATTCAGATCATCAGGAATAGAACTATCTATAAAATCATAGAAATTCTTTTCTTTATCAGAAACAACAACATTAGAAACACTGCCTACTCTTTTAGGTGAAATATGAGAACAATCCAAACTATCCTCTTGAACATCCGTAAGGGTTGTATCAGCCCGTTTTATATACAAGCCTTCCGCATCCGAAACGTAAGCACGCCCTTCATACTCCAATCTTTGATTTTTGGGCAAAAGCAATTCCTTAGATCCATATTTGCTAAAGTCTATATTCTGCTCCCCACCTTGAACGTACAATATGGTAGCTGGTCTATTTCCGTCCTTGTTGGAGCGTCCTAAACCTGGTACAAAACCTTTACCTTTCCCATATTCAAGAGGCAAAGGCTCACCCTTGTTATATTCAACTTTACGCAAGTGTATCGTTTTGATAGCCGGATCTATTTCATACTCCGTCTTAAACGTATCGGCAATAGTAGGCAAAGCCTCACTACAAAAGATATGGTTGTAGTTAATAGTCTTTTCTTCTGCTTCGATACATTCGCCAACCTTCCAACCGCTATCTCTCATGTTGAGATTATCTACAATCAACTGTAGATGCTCGTGAGGCTTTGCAGTGTAATCGAACTTCAAACGCTTAGAAACAATATCCCGGCATTTGTATTTACCCAATATTGCGCCTATGTCATACATTACAAGAGTGTATTCAAAATTCCGACTGCTTTTCTTCTTGAAGTCGTCAGGATCCATAAGGTAGTAAGTGATATTCTTGTAGATACAATAAGCTCCTACGGGAATGTTTATGAACTCTTCACTGGCAAAGTATAGATAAAGAGTGCCTACATTCTGTAAAGCCGTATATCGGTAGCTGCTTGTATCTACCAGAATATCAATTTCCTTGTTGTTGAAATGTATTTTCATGTTTACTAAGTGAATTGATAGATCTTACCATTTCCGCATTTCATCCCTTTAATCGTAGTGCTGAAAGGGAAAGCGTCTTTGGGGATCTGATCCAAAGTTTTCTTTAAAGAAGCTGCGTTTGTGAAAAACTTACCATCCGCACCATTGCTATGTTTAAATTTCATAAGGTATCTTCCTTCACCGTGCGAAGTCTTTACATCTGGAATGAAATCTTCTACAATGATCTCACAGTTCAGCACGTCCGAAATAGAAACCTGGCTACAGTTGAACATTTTACGTTCATCTTGTATGGTTACACCTAACTCACTAAACTTTTTCATCACAATATAATATTAAGTTCCTTACAATCGTTATCTATCATTTCTTTGATAGCTTTTCTCTTTTGCAAATATTCCTTGTAATCTTCGGTAGCTGATTTTTCAGTAAGAATACCGAGCTGGGCAGCGTTATAATCATTGATAATCTTGGCTTCTTTATCCGAATCCCACAAATGGGTAATAACTGCCTTTTTCAGCTTATCATTTGTAACCATTCCCCAAACAACAACTTCGTTACAAGTCCATTTTGTAGTTTGCCCATTATCTCCAGCTTCTCCAAAATGGTTTTCTACTTGAACTTCCTGAATATCCCAACGGTATGTGTAAGAACCATTTCCGTTAGCCTCTAACTTAGAAGGCTTAAAATCGTAGTGTATCATATACTTGCTTTTTAATTATTGTTTTTAATAGATGCTTAGAATTACTATATTTAGCCCAGCCAAACCAACTGCAAATAACTTGCTTGTATTCCATATCGGAAATGTGCTTTTTCTTATTCAGCTTGGCTGCCTTCCTACATAGATTCTTTTTGATTCCCTTCCGAATAAGGGTATGGGTATGGTAAAAGACATACCCGACAAAATCAATACCTCTATGGGTATCAATTTTGAATACTTGAAACTTCCATTTCTTTTTTCCAGTTTTAGGATCCACTTTACGAAGTGATAGCTTTAAATTATCATGCAGATATTCTTCAATCTCTATACGGAGTTTGTGAAGCTGTTTAGGATCATCGCCTAAAATCACAATATCATCTGCATACCTAAAGTAATATCTTACCTTCTTAACCTCTTTTATCCAGTGATCGAAGTAAGCCAGATAAATATTAGCAAAATACTGACTTAGATAGTTCCCTATGGGTACGCCATCAGCACTGTCTATAATCACATCAAGCAACCAAAGCAGATCTTTATCTTTGATTTTCTTCCGTAATATTGTTTTCAAAATATCATGGTCTATACTTGGATAGAACTTCACTATATCCATTTTCAAGCAGTAAGTAGTATGTTCTGGATCTTCTTTCAAAGCCTTCTTTACTTTATCTGCTGCTTTATGAATACCACGATCCTTAATGCAAGAATAGGTATCTTCTGTAAATAAGGACACCCATATAGGCTCCAGAATATTCATAATGGCATGGTGCAAGATTCTATCAGGATAATAAGGCAAACGGTAAATAAGCCGTTCTTTGGGATCTCTGATTATAAATACCTCATATTTAGAATTTACAAAAGTCTTGTTTTTCAAAGATTCGTGAAGAGCCAGTATGTTTGCTTCCCTATTCCTATCGTGTCGTTTGACACCATAAGAACGCAACTTGCCTTTTCTGGCTTTTTCATCAGCCAGGCGCAAGTTGTCAAGTGAAATAATTTGCTCGTATAAATTACTTAATCTCTTCATATTCTTTGTTTTTCGTACTCAGAGCCTTCGGTTTCCCTACCAGCACCTTTATGAGTTATGTTATCTTCTACCAATAGGTAAGGTCGTTGCTTCGTATGTTGAGTTAATTTTGAAAAATCATAGCTGAGAGCTGACATTCGCATTCGTATTCGAGGGGGTGTTATTCGTATTCGCATAACCGAAGCCTGCATGATCGCCATTATTCGTATTACCGCTGAAAAGGACACCCACCAGCAACCAACCTATATTTATTTGTTTATTAATTATTTAAGTTTTGCAGTCTAAACCTGGCTCGCTTCACGATTCAGGAATAAAACAAAGCCGAGAGCCGACAGTCGCAGCCGTAGTCGAGGGGGCGTTATACGTATTCGCATAACCGAAGCCCGCAGGAGCGCCATGATGCGTATGACCGCCGAAAAGGACACCCCTAAGAGCGTTAGATCCTATATTGGTATAGAAGTAATCACACCAATAGGTAGTAGATCCACCTCCGACTACAGAAGCAATCAAATCGCCAAATTCACCGAAAATCATTTCTTTTGCATAACCTTCTGCACGTGCAGCCAATCCTCTAAGCGTATAGCCAGTGTAATTGCTATCATTGTATTTAGAAGGATCATCGCAAACATATACTTTAGAAGTTCCTCCGTCTGAATTGGTCTTCACTTCTATATTTACTCCATCCGTCCACTTCCAGACGTGCCCGAAGGGATTTTCAATACCACGATAGCGAGGTACGGTAAAAACTTTGCTGCTTTCTCCTTCTGCTTTCTCTAAAGTGTAAGCTACTTCACCAGAAGCATTTCCCAATTCATCACTCGTACCGCAAGGAATAATAGGATAATAACCACTAAAATTGTTCCACTTTGTACCATCCCATGTAGTTACACCATTACCCAAACCACCCTGAGCATACCCGTTGCTATCTTTCTGGGCATTGAAAGCCAACTGGCAGTTAAGGTTTCCATACTCTATGTAATAGAGCCATGCCAAAGTGATATAAGCGTTATAGTCCATGCAGTTCCATTGCGTACCAGCTCCCCTTTTACGAGCAGCAGCACGAAAGTTTGTTCTACTCGTAGATGTAGCTGGCTTGCCTAATTGGGATTTAGGCAAAGCATCCCAATCTGCTTGGTTATTACCACCTCTGTAATCAGCCGAAGTATTTACTACAGAAGCCAGTTTACCAGTGCTACGTTGGATTGTTGCCTCATAAGCCGAGATATAGCATTTCTTTACGAAATGATAACCAGGTATCGGGTATTCACTGATTCGTACACCTCTTTTGTTTTCATTGGTATAAAATCTTCTCCAGTGAGCAGGGATTTCCACCATAACCATACCATTGGAGCCATCCCTTTTATGCGCTTTCCAGTTGGTAGGATTTATGTATTCTATAACCTTGCCTTCATCTGATAGCAAACACCCTTTCATCTTGCTTTGAATTGGCAATGTTTTATGCAGTGTCATATTGCCAGTACGGGTAAGAACCGAAGAAGATACTGTTACATCTAATTCTACGCCATAACTACATTGATCCTCTGCATAAGGTAGCATAGCAGCCAGACCAGCTTGTTTGCTTTCTCCGCTTTTATCCAATACCTCAGTTGTGAGGTCGAAAGGGTTACTGCTGTCTGCTACTGGTAATTCATTTAATCTTTTGCCATTGTCGTAAGCTGTAATAATCTTTTTTACTTTAGCTTCCTCTTCTGCTGTAAGTGCCATATTTTTATAGTGTTAAGAAGTTAAACAATAAAATTTACTAAGTTAATATGATACCACCAGAGCCGGATAAACGCATACCCCTACCAGAAGTAAACCTTATTCCTGGCTCTTGTACTTCAATCTGTATAGTTTGATAAATACCCGTATTTTCCGTTGGGATAACGTGAATTTTACTCATCCCTACACCGTTAATCATAAAAACGCCATCAGGAGTGATAGACACCGCCCGATCATCACCGAGAAACAATACATTCCTACCAGTATCTACGGGAAGTAATTCTACCTCAACTTTGAAAGGCTGGGTATTCCTGTAAGTAACTTTTTTCGGGTAGTTTAGCTTCATGGAAGTAGGGATCAGTTTGTATTTTGAGATTAGCGATTCTTCCAGTTCCTCCAGCCTTGCGATAACTACCCTTGCATCGCCAGTAGCTTCATTTGCATTATCTTTAGCAGTATTGGCTTCTTCTGCCTTTTCGTGAGCTTCATTAGCTTTTGCGTTGGCATTGTTGGTAGCCTCTACTGCCTTACCTGCTGCGCTATCGGCTGCTGTAGCTTTTTCATTAGCCAGTTTAGCAGCGTCCTCAGCCTTTTTAGCTGCTGCTGTGGCGGTTGTCCCACGAGCTATACATTTCCACCAAGTAGTTTCGGTTAAAGCGTGTCCTTTGTTCCCGTCCTTGATACAGAGATAGCAACTATCATCCGTAGTAATGAAATCAAATGTATTATATGTGGTAGCTGCTGAATAAGTTCCCTTATCCACGAAAGCAACCTTTCCTAATCTTATGTTTCCTTCTGCCATATCACTTGGGGTTAAAAATTAAAAATCCTTCATTGTCAATATCAAACATATCAGCAGCTATATCATCCTGATAAAACATGATCAGTTCCATTGTATCGGGATCAATCGTAAAAGTAGGATAGAGAATACCGCCTTTTGCCAAAATCCCGGTATCTACATACTTCTTTTGCGTTTCATCCCATTTCCACCAGTTGTCATTTTCACCCATTTTCGGGGGATTATCCGCTTGTTCTTTTGCCCTATTTGCCTGAGTATTTGCACTGTTAGCTGCTGTTTCTGCCTTTTGTGCTTTCTCATTCGCATTAGTAGCTGCTTTGTTGGCATTGGCTGTAGCACTTTCAGTTGCACTTTTTATTTCTTCTAATCCTTTTCGTGCATTATCTGCATTGGTAGCTGCTGTATTCGCTTTTTGAGTAGCCAAGTTTGCGTTGGAAGTAGCAGTTTTAGCCTGTTGGGTAGCCTCATTAGCATTATTGGTAGCCGTTTTCGCTGCCTCAGTAGCTTTATTTGCGTTTGAGGTTGCAGTGTTGGCACTTGAAGCAGCATTGTTAGCAGACTTGGCAGCTTCATTTGCACTGTTGGTTGCTTTTACAGCGTTCTCGTATGCCGTTTGAATGTATTCCAAACTTACTTTTACGCTGGTTTGTACCCCATTGATTAATTTAACTCCAATAGTGTACAATCCTTTCAGGTTATCCGAAAGTGTCAGCTCGCTTATTTTCTTCTTTTTAATAGCCATAGCTTTTCAAATCTATATAAAACTCACCATCTTCTGTAACTATCAATTCTCCAGCTTCAGAAGCAAGTAAATATTCATCCTCTCCAACTCTAAAGGCAGTGAATACCAACGTTAGGGTAAAAGCGCACCAAACTTGATCGTCAGGAGAAAACAGACTTACTTTTGAGCTTTTGTAGTAACATGGGTATTCCTCGTAAGTGCTTTCAACGAACAAGGATCTTTCAGCCGTTTGTACCTTCACGCCTTCGCCTTCGTCTATTTCCACAACCTTTATCAGATCGTGAAGGAAAGCATTGTAATTTCTCCAGAACTCCGTTAGATTCTTAGCGATTAAGCAACAATTCAAGGCAACTTCTTTATGTTGGTACACTACTTGTTTGCCATCATAAATAGCCCCATTTTGGGTAGAAAGGTTACGTAACATATTTTTCTTCACTGCTGGAGCTTTAAGTATTTGTGCCTCGCTTCCTTCCAATACACGAATACCGTAAACGGAGAAATCTATCCCGTCTATTTCATACCCCTGCGTAGGTATATTGGTTGTCGATAAAGGAGCCGTATATTTATAATCTCTCAAAGGGAAATCATCTGCGAATTTTAACGAGAAACTTTTAGCTCCGATATACAGAGCTACATTTACCTCTGAAACCAATCGGAGTTTACAAGTATATCCGATTCTTTTAAACTCAAAGGTATGGTAAGCTCCATCGGACAACAGAGAAATGAAATCTCCAGTCTGATACATACCTACTGCGTTGAACTTTATTTCAAATTCTTTAGTATCAAGTTTAGGATCCGACAAATCCACTTCGATACCGTCATACTCAGCCCAATCATTAGAAACCTCTGGTGCTTTTAATGCCGGGAAAGCAACAACTTCGTTATGCCCACCCTCAGCAATAAAAACCCCGAACCGAGTAAAAGCGTCCGTACCGTCTATGTATAAGTTATTTTTCATTTCCTCATTATTACACCTTTATCATTCATGTTACCTATGCCTGTCTCTTATACACATCTCCGAGCCCACGAGACGGAG
>ENA-OZQY01000038-OZQY01000038.1-human-gut-metagenome-genome-assembly--contig:-NODE-38-length-23481-cov-9.226372_pt1 | contig 23481 bp, 19 predicted proteins | sample MGYA00243781_ERZ653932 | MGnify/ENA primary metagenome ERZ653932 (study PRJEB26926, sample SAMN06164611) | human gut metagenome | biome: ENVO:00009003; feature: ENVO:2100002; material: ENVO:00002003... | reverse complement strand
AAGGAAAAAGAGCCTGCCACAGCCCTATATAATAAGGTAAAGGAAGCAGGTACAGCCACCGTCACGAAAGCGGAACGCAAGGAGAAGACAGAGGACACTCCGCTCCTGTACGACCTGACCACGCTCCAGAAGGAGGCCAACGCCAAGCACGGCTTCACGGCGGAGCAGACACTCGAAATCGCGCAGAAGCTCTACGAAAAGAAGCTCATCACCTATCCGAGAACCGGAAGCCGCTACATTCCCGAAGACGTGTTCGCGGAAATCCCCAAGCTGCTTGCCTTCATCGGCAACCTGCCCGAATGGAAGGAGAAGGTGCAGCCGAAAGCCGTACCGACACGCCGCAGCGTGGACGGCGGCAAGGTGACGGACCACCATGCCCTGCTCGTCACGGGCGAGAAGCCGCTGTTCCTCTCCAAAGAGGACAACACCGTCTATCAGATGATAGCCGGGCGTATGATCGAGGCTTTCTCCGAAAAATGCGTCAAGGACACCGCCACCATTACGGCGGAGTGTGCCGGAGTGGAGTTCGTGGCAAAAGGCAGCATCATCAGACAAGCCGGATGGCGTGCCGTCTATGGCAAGGAGAACGGAGAAGAGAACAATAAGCCGGAGGAAACTGCCGCCATTCCCGACTGGAAGGAAGGCGACACGCTGGCACTGAAAGCCGCCTCCATCACGGAGGGGAAGACCAAGCCCAAGCCGCTGCATACCGAAGCTACCCTGCTGTCCGCTATGGAAACGGCTGGCAAGGAAATCGAGGACGACGCATTGCGTCAGGCAATGAAGGACTGCGGCATCGGCACACCCGCCACCCGTGCCGCCATTATCGAAACGCTTTTCAAGTGCGGCTATATGGAACGCTGCAAGAAGTCGCTTGTTCCCACCGAAAAGGGGCTTGCCCTCTACTCGGTCGTGAAGGCGATGCGCATCGCCGATGTCGCCATGACGGGAGAATGGGAAAAGGAACTGGCACGCATCGAGCGCGGGGAACTGCCCGCCGATGACTTCCGCAAGGAGATTGAGGCATATACACGGGAGATTACTTCCGAACTGCTCTCATGCGACAAACTGTTCGCCCGCAGGGATTCCGGCTGCAAGTGCCCCAAGTGCGGGACGGGAACGATGCAGTTCTACGGCAAGGTGGTACGTTGCGACAACACGGAGTGCGGACTTCCCGTGTTCCGCCTGAAGGCAAACCGTACCCTCTCCGACGATGAAATCAAAGACCTGCTCACCGACGGACACACGAAGCTGCTCAAAGGCTTCAAGAGCAAGCAGGGCAAGAGCTTCGATGCCGTAGTCGCCTTTGACGGGGATTATAACACGGTTTTCGTGTTCCCTGAAAGGAAAAGTAAAGCGACCTCTGCGAAAAGAAGAAAATAATCTCTAACTTTGCCACTGGTTCAGAGTAATGAATTGTTCTTCGATACCGGATTACACTCATGCTTTGGATTTAGTGGTGGCACTCGGAGGGATACCGGGTGCCTTTTTCTTCTCCTTTTCCAACGATTATCCCTATCATCATTATCTATCCACTAAATTCCAAAGTAATGAACAACAAGAAGAAAAACGAGGGGCGGACCGACTTTTCCTATTACGGTCTGTACCTGCTGGACTACCTCACCACGAACAAGTTTGAACAGGCGACCGATGAAACCTTCATCCGTGAACGCGCCGACCGTGCCGCCGAAGCGTATGAACGGGCAAGGCTCGAAGGCTATCCCGCCGACGGAGCGCAGGAACTGGCGATGAAGGTGCTTACGGAGGGGCTTCACTACTCCAAGTACGCCATCCTGCGCGAAGTCGTGGAGAACGAGTTTGCCGGTGAAGTGCCGGAAGCGGAGCGTGAAGCCTTTACCCGAAAACTGCTGCCGCTTGTCGGAAACGTATTCTCCATCTATGACCTCTCGGACGACAATTTCGCCCTGTCGCCCGAATACGACCTGCTCTACACGGAGCTGACGGGAGCCGTCGTCCTCTAGGCGTTTAACCGCAAACAGAGGCTGCGGGACAACATCGAGGCGATAAGGACGGCATTCGTCCTTGACAGGGAACAGCGCACACCCACCGCACGCGAACGGCTGTTGCTGGAGCGTTATTGCGGCTTCGGGGGACTGAAGTGCATACTCAACCCTGCAAGGGAATTGACGGATGCCGTACACTGGGCGAAATCCGACCTCGAACTGTTTGCCCCTACCGTGGAACTGCACAAGTTGCTACGGGAGAACACAAAAGACGATACGGAGTACAAGCGGTACATGGATGCCATGAAGCAGTCCGTGCTTACAGCCTTCTATACCCCGCCGGAGATAACCGGAACCATCGCGGACGTGCTGCATGAACATGGAATCCGTCCCGACCGGGTGCTGGAGCCGTCGGCAGGTGTAGGCGCATTCGTGGACTCCGTGCTGGAGAACAGACCGGATGCGGACATCATGGCTTTTGAGAAAGACCTGATGACGGGCAAGATACTGAATCACCTGCATCCCGGACAGAAAGTAAGGGTACAGGGCTTCGAGAAGATAGAAAAGCCGTTCATGAACCACTTTGATCTTGCCATCTCCAATATACCGTTTGGTGATGTAGCGGTGTTCGACCCGGATTTTTCGGGCAGCAAGGATCCTGCAAGGCACTCGGCGGCACGGACGATACACAATTACTTTTTCCTGAAAAGCCTTGACGCGGTGCGTGAAGGCGGAATCGTGGCGTTCATCACCTCGCAGGGGGTACTGGATGCCCCGACCAACGCGCCCATACGCGAGTATATGATGAACCATGCCAATCTGGTGGGCGTAGCCCGCCTGCCGAACAACCTCTTTACGGATAACGCGGGAACGGAGGTGGGCAGCGACCTGATTATCCTGCAAAAGAACAGCGGAAAGAACGGTGAACTGTATTACAACGAAAAACTCTTCGTGCAGACCGAACAGACCCCTATCGGCACTTCCGTAAATGGGTATGTATGGAGCATCGGCTCGCTTTCACACACGGATTTGATCAGAAGTACCGACCCGTACGGGAAACCAGCCTATAAACTCCTGCACTGTGGGGACATCGCACAACTGGCGGAAGACTTGCGGGAGCATCTGAAAATAGAACTGCAACAACTTGACAGGAAACTGTATGAGAGACACAGGCTGCATCCGACAAAGGAGGAAAGCACGGCTGCGGAAGTGCAACCTGCTCCGAAAACAGAAAAGGTATCACCTTCTGTAATAGCCCCCGTTTCTGTAATTGAGCCTGTCAAGGGAGTGGAGAAGCCGCAGGCACAGCCCATAGAGGAAAAGCCGGAGATTGAGCCGCGCCAACCCAATCATTCGTCAGCCGTACAGCTTACCCTGCTCGACCTTTGGGGTATGCCCATAGAGGAACCGGTAAAAAAGAAAAAGGCAGCGAAAAAGGAAAGCAAGCCGAAGCCTATGCCGTCCACGCCTAAACCGCAAGTCAAAGTTACTCCACCCGTTGAAGCCGCCAAGCCGGTAAACGGTAATAAGGAAGAAAAGCCGGAAAATGCCGAAAAGCCAAACGACCCGGACGACATTTACGCCACTCTGGATTGGGAAACCAATCCTCCCATTAACGGCTTCTATGAGACAATGATGAGCCTGACAGCGGAACGGCGCAAGGCCCTACGGCTTGAGGCAGAACGGCACAGGCAAGAACAACTGAAAAAGATGGGTATCAAAGACACGTTGAACCCTGCTTTTGCGCCTTCTTCGGACAATATGGATAAAAAGCCGGAACAAACGGAAGAAATAAAGCAACCTGAAACACTGGCAGAAGTTGTGCCTACTTCCGAAACGGTTGCCACTTCCCTGTTCCCGGAACTTGAAACGGAAAAGCCGAAGGAGGAAGTCATGGACCTTTCTCCCCGTCCGTTCAACGGCCTGCTGGAGCCACACCACCGTGACGGCTCGATGGTGCTGGATGCTTCACGCAATCTCGGTTACCTGAAAGACCTCACGCCTTACGGTGCGACCTTCCAACCGCTCGACCTCCGTGGCTATCAAAAAGAGAAAGCGATGCTGTATATATCGCTCCGTGACGCTTACGAACGTCTGTATAGCCACGAGACGGAGAACCATACGGAACACAAACCGCAGCGCGGGTATCTCAACACCTACTACGATGAGTTTGTCATGCGTTACGGTAACCTCAACGCCAGACAGAACGTGAAACTGGTGATGATGGATGCCGGAGGGCGCGACATCCTTTCGCTGGAACGTGCGGAGGACGGCAAGTTTGTCAAGGCGGACATCTTCGACCGTCCCGTTTCCTTCTCGGTGGAGAGCCGTGTCAATGCAGGCTCTCCCGAAGAAGCCTTGTCCGCATCGCTCAACAAGTTCGGCACGGTCAATCTCGGCTATATGCGGGAGATAACCGACACCACGGAAGAGGAACTGCTTGGTGCCCTCAAGGGGCGCATCTTCTACAACCCGCTCGTAACCGGTTACGAAATCAAAGACCGCTTCATCGCGGGGAACGTGATAGAGAAGGCGGAACGCATAGAGGGCTGGATGGAGGACAATCCCGAAAGTGAGCGGATGCCGGAGGTGAAACAGGCGTGGGAGGCATTGAAGGAGGCCGAACCGCAGCGCATCGCCTTTGAAGACCTCGACTTCAATTTCGGGGAACGCTGGATTCCCACGGGTGTGTATGCCGCCTACATGAGCCACCTTTTCGACACGGACGTGAAAATAGCCTACTCCGCAAGCATGGACGAGTTTTCCGTGGCGTGCGGCTACCGCACCATGAAGATCACGGACGAGTTTTTAGTAAAGGGCTATTACCGGAACTATGACGGTATGCACCTGTTGAAGCACGCCCTGCACAACACCTGCCCCGACATGATGAAAAGTATCGGCAAGGACGAGAACGGCAACGACATCAAGGTACGCGACAGCGAGGGCATACAGCTCGCCAACGCGAAGATAGACGAAATCCGTAACGGGTTCTCCGAATGGTTGGAAGAACAGTCGCCGCAGTTCAAGGAACGGCTCACGACGATGTATAACCGCAAGTTCAACTGTTTCGTGCGCCCGAAGTATGACGGCTCGCACCAGACTTTTCCCGACCTCAACCTGAAAGGGCTGGCAAGCCGGGGAATCAAGAGCGTTTACCCGTCGCAGAAGGATTGCGTCTGGATGCTGAAACAGAACGGCGGCGGGATCTGCGACCACGAGGTGGGAACCGGCAAGACGCTGATAATGTGCATAGCGGCACATGAGATGAAGCGTCTGAACTTGGCGCACAAGCCGATGATTATCGGGCTGAAAGCGAATGTGGCGGAGATTGCCGCCACCTATCAGGCGGCCTATCCTAACGCCCGCATCCTCTACGCTTCTGAAAAGGACTTTTCGACCGCCAACCGTGTGCGTTTCTTCAACAACATCAAGAACAACGACTATGATTGCGTCATCATGTCGCACGACCAGTTCGGGAAGATACCGCAGTCGCCGGAGTTGCAGCAGCGCATCTTGCAGGAAGAGCTGGACTCGGTGGAGGAAAACCTCGAAGTGCTGCGCAATCAGGGCAAGGACGTGTCACGCGCCATGCTGAGGGGACTGGAGAAAAGGAAAATCAACCTGACGGCGAAGCTCGAAAAGGTGGAGCACGCCATCCAGTCACGCACGGACGACGTGGTGGACTTCAAGCAGATGGGCATCGACCACCTCTTTGTCGATGAGAGCCACCAGTTCAAGAACCTGACGTTCAACACCCGTCACGACCGTGTGGCGGGGCTGGGCAACTCCGAAGGAAGCCAGAAGGCGCTGAACCTGCTGTTCGCCATCCGCACCATACAGGAGCGGACGGGCAGGGACTTGGGGGCGACGTTTTTGTCTGGAACTACTATTTCCAACAGCCTCACGGAGTTATATCTGCTGTTCAAGTACCTGCGCCCGAAGGCGCTGGAGAAACAGGACATCCGCTGCTTCGACGCATGGGCGGCCATCTTCGCCAAGAAGACGACCGATTTCGAGTTCAACGTGACGAACAACATCGTGCAGAAGGAACGCTTCCGCTACTTCATCAAGGTGCCGGAGCTGGCGGCGTTCTACAACGAGATAACCGACTACCGCACGGCGGAGGACATTGGCGTGGACCGTCCGAAGAAGAACGAGATACTGCACCACATACCGCCCACCCCGGACCAAGAGGTGTTTATCGAAAAGCTGATGCAGTTCGCCAAGTCGGGCGATGCGACGATATTGGGCAGACCGCCGCTCTCGGAAACGGAGGAGAAGGCGAAGATGCTCATCGCCACGGACTATGCCCGGAAAATGGCGCTGGACATGCGCATGATAGACCCGGCGTATGAAGACCACCCCGACAACAAGGCGAGCCATTGCGCCAAGATGATAGCGGAATATTACCGTAAGTATGACGCTCAAAAGGGGACGCAGTTCGTCTTTTCGGATTTGGGCACGTATCAGCCCGGAGGTGGCTGGAGCGTGTACACCGAAATCAAGCGCAAACTGGTGGAGGACTACGGCATACCCGCAAGCGAAATCCGCTTCATTCAGGAGTGCAAGAACGAGAAGGCACGGAAGGCGGTGATAGAGGCGATGAACGAGGGGCATGTGCGTGTGTTGTTCGGTTCGACGAGTATGCTCGGCACGGGTGTGAACGCCCAAAGGAGGGCTGTTGCCATCCATCACCTCGACACGCCGTGGCGCCCGTCCGACCTCGCCCAGCGTGACGGACGGGCAGTACGGAAAGGCAACGAGATTGCCAAGCTGTATGCGGACAACAAGGTGGATGTCATCATCTACGCGGTGGAGAAGTCGCTGGACAGCTACAAGTTCAACCTGCTGCATTGCAAGCAGACGTTCATCTCGCAGTTGAAGTCCGGCGCATTGGGCGCACGAACCATCGACGAGGGGGCGATGGACGAGAAGCCGGGCATGAACTTCTCGGAATACATGGCGATACTCTCCGGCAACACGGACTTGCTTGACAAGGCGAAGCTCGAAAAGAAGATAGCCTCGCTGGAGGGTGAACGCAAGTCGTTCCATAAGGGCAAGCGGGATTCGGAGTTGAAATTGGAGAGCAAGACCTCGGCGCTTAGGAACAACCAAGCGGTCATCGCCGGCATGACGGAGGACTGGGAGAAGTTCACCGCCGCCGTACAGACTGACAAGGAGGGCAACCGGCTCAACCCCATCAAGATTGACGGGCTGGACACCACCGACGAGAAGGCCATCGGCAAGCGGTTGCAGGAGATAGCCAAGCACGCTACCACAGGCGGGCAATACAAGCAAATCGGCGAGTTGTACGGTTTCCCCATCAAGGTGGTCAGCGAGCGAATGGTCAAGGAGGGGCTGGAGTTTACCGACAACCGCTTTGTTATCGAGGGAAACTATAAGTACACCTACAACAACGGGCATCTGGCGATGGCGGACACGCACGCTGCAGCGGTCAATTTCCTGAACGCTTTGGAGAAGATACCCTCCGTCATTGACCAGTACAAGGTGAAAAACGAAACGTTGGAGCGTGAGATACCGCAGTTGCAGGAGATAGCGGGCAAGACATGGAAGAAGGAGGATGAGCTGAAACGGCTGAAGTCCGAGCTGGCCGCCCTCGACCGCAAGATACAGCTGGAGTTGGCACCCAAGCAGGAGGAAACGCCCGGACACGGGCAGGAACAGGGTGGCAGCCAGGCATTGCCCCAGGCGGCACACGCGCCAAAACCGGGTGATGGTGCCAATGACCACATCCGCAGCCCTGTTGTGACAGGCAGGCCCGGAATACCCGTGCAGAAGGAATACCGGGGGATGAAGCTGTAGTAAAAAATGTACAAAAAAGTTCATATCGAATAAGGAATAGGGCTAATGATTATCAGTATCCTAAAACCTTATTCGATATAATATTAAAGTATAATTGTTTCTTATTCTATATAACTCTATTGCACTTTGTATTCTAATATAATAAACTGATAATCAGAAACAAAAAAGCGACAAAAAGTGAGTGTTAAATCCTACCTCCATCGGCTGTTGCTTTTCAGACGAATGCTGTCAAGTATCTGTTCATCTGAATATTTCACGGTAGTTGGCGAGCAGCATCTTTTCTATGTCCGATTCCTTGTAGAGAATCTTGCCGCCCAACTGGTAATAAGCGACTGTCCCGTTATTGCGGTAGTCCTGCAAGGTGCGGCGGCTCACTTTGAGCCGCTCCGACACCTCCCTGTCCGTGAGGAAGCGTTTACCTCCCAAAGTCGGACGGCTGTTTGCCACAAGGTTTTCGATGCCGTCCAGCAGACGGTCAAGGCTCTTACCGAATTGGTCGATAAGCGCGTGGTTCTTGGTAATCATTTCACTCATTGTCATGGTGGATTTAGTGGTACGACAAAATAAATCAAACGGCTCTACCGGTCTGTCTGCGCTCCACGAGCTTGACAATACCCAATACATCCTCCGGACGGTAGAACACCTTGTGCCCGATTTGCGAATAGGCCAGCGTGCCGTTCTCCCGTAGTGTCTGCAACGTGCGTGGGCAGATGTTGAGTTGTCGGCAGACGTCCTGGTTATCCATCCACCCGTTCAATGATTTGTTGCCTTGATGTTTGGCAAGGATTTCATCCACCCGCTCGGCGAAACGGTTGAACTTTCCGACCATTTCCTCAAATGCCTCTTTCTGAAAAATCATAATTTCTATTGTCAATACTGTTTTTATGCGTTAATACTCGGTTTTGCCTGCAAAGTAAAGCTGTATCGCGCATAAAGCAATGGGGTGGCAGTTTGGTGGAAGTTTTTGGCAGTGGATTGGCACTATATATCCCTTTTTATCAGATTATCCCTAAACACCGTCGGATAAACCCCGATATGTTTCTGCACATAGCGGCTGAAATAAGACACGGACGAGAAGTTCATCCGCTCTGCAATGTCGGTCAGTGTGAGTTCCTTTTGGCAAAGCAGACGGGTGATTTCCTGCACGGCAAAGCGGTCTATCCAGTAAGAGGCTGTGCGGCCACTGGCTTTTTTGCAGATTTCGGTCAGGTAGTGGGGCGTGATGCAGAGCAGGGAAGCGTAATGGGGCAGGTCGCGGTGGCGGATGTATTCGCCCTGGTAGAGCAATTCGATGAAGCGGCGCACCAACGAAGAGATACGCTCGGACACGACAGTAAATGCCTTGGCACGGGCATGGATGTCGTAGAGGTCGAGAATGTGTGCCATCAGCAGATGGCCTATCAACTCTTCATGGTATAGGTGATTGGGAGCTGCAAGCCGCTGGCGCAGGCGTTCCATGTCTGCCCGGCAGGTGTCGAACTCGCTTGCAGTCAGCTTCATCACCGGATTTTGGAACAGGGACAGTTGCCCGATGATGCCATAGTTGCTGCGGGTGCCCACGGCGGCGACAAAAGATGACGACAACCCCATGATGATGGTGCAGCAGTCTGCAGACGCTGTGAAATCGGAAACCAACAGCGGGTCAGTCAGGATGGCATAATCGCCCACGGCAAGGTTGTAATGCGTGTCTTGAAAAGTAAAACTGATTTGCCCCTCCACGCAGAGAATGTGAATGACGCATCCGGGATGACGTGCGGCATCGAAGCCGTCCATCGTGTCCATAAAAAACAAATTGTTCTGTTCCATGCTTCCTATTTTTATGCCTGACAGTGCGAAGATAAGGAATTACCACGAAAAGTGAATGAGGTGCAACGATAATTGCATCAGTTATCCGCTATCTACCCCGTAACTTTGCATCAGAATCCTAACAACATGATTATATGAAGAATGTAAGACTGAACAACGGAGTAATGATGCCGGCCATCGGCTTCGGTGTCTATCAAGTACCTGAGAACGAAACAGAACGGGTGGTGACGGATGCCATCGAGGTGGGCTATCGGCTATTCGACACCGCCGCATCTTATTTCAACGAAGAGCAAGTGGGCAATGCCATCCGGAACAGTGGCATTCCGCGTGAGGAGTTTTTCGTCACCACCAAATTGTGGGTGCAAGACTACGAATATGAGGATGCGCTGCGTGCCTTCGACCTGTCGATGAAGAAGCTCGGGCTGGACTATCTCGACCTCTACCTCCTGCACAAGCCCTACGGAAATTATTACGCCGCATGGCGGGCTGCGGAGAAGCTGTACAAGGAGGGACGCATCCGAGCTATCGGTGTGACGAGCTTCAGCAACGAGCGTCTGCAAGACCTCTTCCTGCACAACGAAGTGAAGCCCGCCGTGAACCAGCTGGAAACGCACCCTTTCTTCCAACAAGAAGCCGCCAACCATTTCCTGCGCCAAGAGGCGATACAGCACCAAGCATGGGCACCCTTTGCCGAGGGGCAGTGCGACATCTTCCATCATCCTGTGCTGAAAGCCATTGCTGACAAGCATCAGAAAAGCGTGGGGGCCGTCGTCCTCCGCTGGCTCAACCAACGTTGCGTGGTGGTCATCCCCAAGTCCGTACACAAGGAGAGGATGGTGGAGAACTTCCACATCCTCGACTTCACGCTGACCGACGAGGAGATGGCAGCCATCGCCAAACTCGACACGGGGCGTAGTCCTATCTATGACGATATGGACTTGGCAACAACAAAATATATTGGATTACACAAAATTCATGACTGACCTATGAAAGTAATATTAGTAAACGGCTCCCCACATCAGGCTGGAGCCACCTATACAGCATTGGATGAGATACGAAAGACGCTGGAGCAGGAGGGTATTGAAGCTGAAATTTTCCAAATAGGTACAGCCCCAATAGCTTCTTGTCGCGGTTGTGCCGCCTGCATGAAGCAGGGGAAATGCACAGTTGATGACAGCGGCAAAGTGAATGAGTTTCTGAAACTGGCTGAACAGGCGGACGGATTTGTGTTTGGGACTCCCACGCACTTCGACGGACCTTATGGCAACCTCGTGTCGTTTATGAACCGTGTGTTCTATATCGGTTGTGTCGGCGGCCACAAGTTGTTTCGGTTGAAACCCGTCGCAGCCATTGCTGTGACCCGGCGTTCAGGCACGACCTCGGCGTATGCCCAGCTTCAGAAGTTCTTCATCGAGATGCTTGTTGTTCATTCTCGCTTCAATAGTTGCGCTTTCGGGAACAATGCCGATGAAGTGAAACAAGACAAAGAAGGCATGAACAACATGCGCATCATTGGTAAGAACATGGCATATGTGTTGAAATGCAAGGCCATCGCCGCAGAAGCAGGGTTGTTGCCTCCGCCGCCGGAAGCGGACATCTCCACCAATTTCATCCGATAAACTATCATAAAATCATTCATAGGTAGATAAAATAAATGAATAACGGAATATGATCAGGCATATCTTTATCGGAACCTTCAAGGAAGGTATCAGCGACGAAATCAAGCAGAAACAGCTTGCCGATATGTGGGCGATGAAAGACCACATCCCCGGCGTGGCTGATTTGAAAGTCGGACTCAGTACCGGTTGGGCAGGAGCGGAGAACCAAGTGGTAATGACGGTAGATTTCCGCACCAAGGCGGACTTCGATACCTATATGACCCATCCCTACCATACGGACTATATCGGCAGTGTCACTGCCGACGCTTACTTTGATCGCTCGTCGTTCGTGGCGGCACAGTTTGAATATGAACAATCATTATGAAATCCATTAGTATCATTCTCTGCCTCCTGCTGGCATCGCTTGCAGGTATGGCACAAACCCAATCAAGCAATATGAATACATTGAACTTAACCCAGGAATGGGACAAGACATTCTCCCTGAGCGAAAAAGTAAACCATTGCAAAGTGACCTTTGTGAACCGCTACGGCATCGCCCTTGCCGCCGACTTCAACGACCCGCAGTTGGCGCACTTCCTCCTGAGTTATGACAAACAGTTTAATCCTAACAACAAGCAATGAGATACGGAATAATAGGAACAGGCGATGTGGCCCACGCCATCGGAAACAAACTGAAGGAATTGGGGCATGAAGTGATGTACGGTTCGCGTAAAGGCGGTCTAACAATGGTCGGCACCTTTGCCGAAGCAGCCAAGTGGAGCGATGCGGCATTCTGCTGTGTGCGGGGCATCCATGCCCTCGAAGCCTTGCAGTCGGCAGGGGCGGACAACCTGGCAGGCAAGATACTGATTGACTTGTCGAACCCCTTCCAATACCAAGACGGTCATATCTCGCTCGACCCACGCTGGAGCGGCCACACCTCCTTAGGCGAAGAAGTGCAACGCCTGTTGCCGCATACCCATGTGGTCAAGGCCTTGAATTACTTGCATAACCACTTGATGACCCATCCCGACGAGTTGCCCGAACCAGTAACCGGCTTTTACTGCGGCAACGATGCGGAGGCAAAGGCTTTTGTCTGCCGGTTGCTGAAAGACTTCGGCTGGCAGGACACAATGGACTTGGGCGACATATCCATGAGCCGCTATACCGAGATGCTCGGAGCGTTTTGGCCAGCGTGCTATAACAGCTTGGGACACATGAAATGGGGCTTTAAGTTAGTCAGATAAACAAATAACATAAAAAAGAACAGAAAAATGAAGACAAGAAACTTACGCACACTGAAAGTATCGGAAATCGGAATGGGCTGTATGGGCTTCAGCCACGGCTACGGACAGATTCCCGAAGAAGCATACAGCATCGAAGCCATCCGCCAGGCACACGAGGCGGGCTGCAACTTCCTCGACACGGCTGAGGTATATGGCGATGTGCTCTACTATCCCGGACACAACGAGCAGTTGGTGGGAAAAGCCATAGAAGGCATTCGTCAGGACATCGTGCTTGCCACCAAGCTGCACCTGCACCCTGAGGAACTGGCAGACGGCACGCCGGTGTATGATGCCGTGCGCCGCCACCTGCTGCGCTCAATGGCGAACCTCCGCACTGACTATATCGACCTCTACTACCTGCACCGCATCAACGAGGAAGTGTCGTTTGAGGAAGTAGCCGACGCTATGGGGCGACTCATCCGTGAGGGACTGATTCGCGAGTGGGGCATGTCGCAAGTCAGCGTAGAGCAACTCTCGAAGGCACACGCCATTACCCCCGTAGCCGCTGTGCAGAGCATCTACTCCATGCTGGAACGTGCTGCCGAGCAGGACGTGTTACCCTACTGCCAGAAGCAAGGCATCGGCCTCGTGCCCTTTTCGCCCATCGCCAGCGGCTTCCTCTCCGGCAAGATAACTGCCGAAACCGAGTTTGAGAAGCAAGACGACGTGCGCCACTTTGTGCCCCAGCTCAGCCGCGAGAACATCATCGGCAACCAGCCCATCGTAGATATCTTGCGGATATATGCCGAGCGCAAGCATGCCACGCCCGCGCAAATCTCCCTCGCCTGGATGCTCTGCAAATATCCCCACGTGGTGCCCATCCCCGGCTCGAAGAACCAGGAGCGCATCCTCGAGAACCTGGGCGCAGCCGATGTCGTCCTCACCGATGCCGAGTTCAAGGCATTGGAAACGGCACTCGATGCCTGCACCGTGCATGGCCATCGTGGGCATATCGAGACGGAACAGGTGGACTTCCGGAAGAGTTGGTCTGATAAAATAAATGAATAACGGAATATGATCAGGCATATCTTTATCGGCACTTTCAAGGAAAATATTGACGATGCCACCAAGCAGAAACAACTTGCCGATATGCGGGCAATGAAAGACCGCATCCCCGGCGTGGCTGATTTGAAAGTAGGGCTCAGCACCGGTTGGGCAGGCCCGGAGAACCAGGTGGTGATGACGGTGGACTTCCGCACCAAGGCGGACTTCGACACCTATATGAGCCATCCCTACCATACGGACTATATCGGCAGTGTCACTGCCGACGCTTACTTCGACCGCTCGTCGTTTGTGGCGGCACAGTTTGAATATGACAATCCGTAAAACACGCTTCAATGAAAATAACAGTACTTGAAAGCAGTCCCCATAGGAACGGGGCTTCGAACACGTTGGCGGGATACTTCATCAAAGGAGCAGAGGAAGCCGGTCATAGCGTAACGGTCATCGACCTTGCCCGCGTAAAAGCGGAGTGTTGCCGTGGATGTTACGTTGGAGAACAGATGCAGCGTTGCATCATCAAGGATGATTTCTCACGGATAGAAAAGGAGTTGGAACATTCAGACATGATTGTGTATGTAACCCCGGTTTATTACTATCTGATGGCTGCACCATTGAAAGCGTCAATAGACCGCCTCCATTGTTTTGAACCGAAACTGCACGGATTGAAAAGCCTGCTGATTGCCACCTCTCACCGGACAGACAATCAGGTGATGCATTATTTAGAGGACTTCTACAACGGTTTGGTGGAATACCTTGAATATGACAACAAAGGAGCCATACTTGCCAAAGGTTGTTATGATGTGGCGAGCGTACAAAATAGTCCTTATGCAAAACATGCCTATCAGATAGGGAAATCATTGTAATCTATAAAAAAGAAACATTGTTATGAACAAATTATATCTATTGGTAACGGTATTTCTAAGTATGATGTCTTGTACAACACATAATAATGCAGAAGCTCCGATAAAGTTGCGTACGATGGGCAGTCTGTTTTTCGGAGGCACTGTTACAGCAACCTCTGACGGTGAAACCATACATGGCGATCACGGCTATGCACAGTATTTTGTTCCGTGGGAATCGAAAAATTATCCTATTATCCTGTGGCATGGTATCGGACAATCCGGAAAGGCCTTTGAAACCACTATGGACGGACGTGAAGGGTATATGTCCATTCTTCCACGTCGGAACTGGCCGGTTTATATCATAGACCAGCCTCGCCGGGGACGTGCCGGACTTACGGCTGCCAAAGCAGATACTAACAGTCTTGTTCCGTCGGTAATGTCGGAAAGCGGGGCTTGGGCAGCCTTTCGTAATGGTATGTGGAACAAAGACGGCAATCCCACATTGTTTGAACGGCTGCAAATGCCACAATCTCCGCAGGCTTACGACCAGTTTTTCCGTCAGCAGACCCCGAATACAGGCGAAGAACCGCGTACAAAAGAGCATCGGGATTTCATGGGACGTACAATGGGCAGACTGCTTGAACGCACCGGCCCCGCCATATTGGTTACACACTCTAACAGCGGGCAGTATGGTTGGGCTACGGGAATGCTCGTACCGGATTCACTGAAAGCCATTGTCGCCTACGAGCCAGCTTCTTGCGTATTTCCGGAAAGCAATGTGCCGAAGGATGTGGATTTGTCGCCCATCACTTCGCTCAACAAAATATTGGAACCTCAAGTTGCACCCGATGAAGAGTTCAAGAACTTGACTCGGATGCCAATCCTTATCGTTTTTGGCGATAATATTCCAGAAACACCACACGAGCACTTCAATTATGAAGCATGGCGTCTGTCCTTACACAGAGCCAAACAATTCGTAGAAACTGTAAATCGTCTTGGTGGGGATGCACAACTGCAACTATTACCCGAAATAGGTATTTATGGGAACACCCATGCCCCTTTTGCCGATTTGAATAATCAGGAAATAGCCGATTTGCTTGAACAATTTCTAAAAGAAAAAGGACTTGACGGAATGGACAAACCGCATCAAGGACCGAGATTCATCAACAATTAACTGTCAATATTATGGATTTTAAGGAATTAGCAAGAAAGAGGTTTTCTGTACGTAAGTACAGCGACCGTCCCGTAGAACCGGAAAAGCTGAAACGGATATTGGAAACGCTGCTGGTGGCACCGACTGCCAAGAACAATCAGCCCCAGCATGTGTATGTGCTGGAAAGCAAGGAGGCGTTGGCCAAACTCGATGCTTTAACTCCCAGTCGCTTCAATGCCCCTGTGGTATTGCTCTTTGTGTACAACGAAGACGAGCAATGGGTTCACCCTACTGAAGAAGGCGTGCGTTCGGGCATCGAAGACGTGAGCATTGTCGCTACTCACGTGATGCTGGCTGCCACGGAGTTGGGCGTGGACACCGTATGGTGTAACTTCTTCCCCAACAAGCAGCTGGAGAAAGCCCTTGGTCTGCCTGCCAACGAACGTTCTGTAGTTCTTATGCCCATCGGTTATCGCGCCGACGATGCAAAGCCTTCGCCGATGCACGAGGCGACAAAGCCTTTGGAAGAAATGGTACGTTGGCTGTAATTTTTTTAAGCGATACCACTATGAAACGAATATATCAAACAATCATCTTTACGCTTTGCGCTTTGGCTGCCCCGCTGGTTTGCCTGGCGCAAAGCATTCCAAACAATACGGATATGGAAACATTGCATTTGACAAAAGAATGGGACAAGACATTCCCCCTGAGCGAAAAGGTAAACCATAGCAAAGTGACCTTTGTGAACCGCTACGGCATCACGCTTGCCGCCGATGTATATAGTCCGAAAGGAGCAGACGGTCGTCTTGCTGCCGTTATTGTCTGCGGCCCTTACGGAGCTGTGAAGGAGCAATGCTCCGGGCTGTATGCACAGACGCTGGCCGAACGCGGCTTCCTTACGATGGCGTTCGACCCCTCTTATTGCGGCGAAAGTGGCGGGCAGCCCCGTTATGTATCTTCTCCGGACATCAATACCGAAGATTACAGCGCGGCGGTAGATTATCTCATTCTGCGTGATGACGTGGATGCGGAACGCATCGGTATTGTCGGCATTTGTGGATGGGGCGGACTGGCTATCAGTGTCGCAGTAATGGATACACGTATCAAAGCAACCGTTTCTTCTACGATGGGTGCGTTCGACACTTTTACGTCCGACGAGCGTTATGAAGCCCGCAAGCAGTTGAATGAGCAGCGTACTCTTGATGCAAGGAACGGCAATCACGCTCTTGCCGGAGGTGTGCCCGACCAGCTGCCTGCAGACGCTCCGCAGTTTATGAAAGACTATTACGATTATTACAAGACGGAGCGTGGCTATCATCCCCGCTCGCTGAACTCCAACGGAGGATGGCAGACCATTACCAACCTGCCTTTCCTCACCTTCCCGCTGATGGCATACGCCGACGAGATACGCAGTGCTGTGCTGATTATCCACGGGGAAAAGGCTTATTCTCTTGGTGCCAGTCAGGATGCGTTCAAACATATGAATGGAGATAACAAAGAACTGCTGATTATTCCCGGTGCCAGCCATACCGACCTTTATGACCGGATGGAAATAATACCTTTTGACAAGATAGAGGCGTTTTTTAGGGAATACTTGAAATAATCCGGTCAGGATATATTAAGATTTTGCGATATACGAGTATCATCATATAATTAAAAACAAGAGAACAATGAAAACTATCAGACTGAACAATGGCGTTGAAATGCCCCAAGTGGGCTACGGTGTATGGCAGATAAGCCCCGAAGAGTGCGAACATTATGTAACCGAAGCCCTGAACGTAGGCTACCGCTCCATCGACACGGCTCAGGCTTATTACAACGAGGAAGGCGTGGGGGCGGCCATCAGCCAGAGCGGCATCCCTCGCAACGATCTCTTCCTTACCACGAAAGTGTGGATAAGCAATGCAGGCGAAGAACGTGCCGCCTGCAGCATTGACGAATCGCTGCGCAAGTTGCGCACCGACTACATCGACCTGCTGCTCATCCACCAGCCCTTTGGCGACTATTACGGCACCTATCGCGCCATGGAGCAGGCTTACCGTGAAGGCAAGGTGCGTGCCATCGGATTGTCGAACTTCTACGACGCACGTTTTGTTGATTTGGCAGAGAACATGGAGGTGAAACCTGCCGTGGTGCAACTGGAAACACACGTGTTCACCCAGCAAGTCGGGATGCGCAAGCTGGCAGCTGAATACGGCACACACATCATGGCATGGAGCCCGCTGGCACGAGGCATGAACGGACTGTTCACCAACGAAGTGCTGGATGCTGTCGGCAAGCGTCATGGTGTGGATACAGCGCAGGTAGCGTTGAAGTTCCTCGTGGATGAAGGCATCATCATCATTCCGCAATCTACAAAACGAGAACGCATGGAGCGCAACCTCTTACTCGACACTTTCTCCCTGACCGAAGAAGACCGCGAAGCCATCCGTCGTCTCGACACCGAGCATCCCCTTGCTGCCAACTTCAACGATCCCCAGTTGGCTCATTTCCTCCTGAACTACGACAAACAGTTTAATCCGGCGAATCAGGAAAAATAAGTCGGGGAAAGCACCGCCGGAAGTTTAGAAGCATCTGCGACGGGTGGTACAGCCCTGAAACATTAACAGAGGGTGTGTCAAAACGTTCAGTTTTGGTACACCCTCTTAAGGTGTGTCAGAATTTGCAAGATGCAAGGCGCTGAGGGTAAAGGCGATGGGAGTTTACTCTTGTAAATGACCGAGCCGCATCCCGAAAGCAACGCAGCAGATTGTGCCTTATGACACAGCGCCATCATATATGCGGAAGAACAGATAAATATAACTATGAATACCACGAATTGTACTTAGATCACTTCATTTAATGTTGCCGATAACCGGAAATGCCATTCTATCTTTGCAGCGGACATTTAACGCATAAAAAGAAGAAGATAATGAAGAAAATTGCATTCATATTTCTGCTGTCGTGCTACATATTGCATACGTCTTGCGGCAACTCCGGAAAGAATGAAGAGCCAACCGATGGCTATCGGCTGTTCAAGGTCGAGGCTTCAGATGTCATGCTGTCATCCACCTATTCGGCTACCATACGTGGCAAACAAGATATTGAGATTCGTCCGCAAGTATCTGGGCTGATTACCGAACTGTATGTGTCGGAAGGAGAAGCTGTCCGCCGGGGACAACCCTTGTTTCTGATAGACAGCACCGCCTATGCCGCCGTGTGGAACGAAGCGCGTGCCCAAGTGAAGGTGGCACAGGCAGAACTGGCGACAGCCGGGCTGGAAGCCCGAAACCAACGGGTGCTCTTTCAAAAAGAAATCATATCCGCCCACCAGATGCAGACTACCGAGAATGCGCTTGCTGTGCGCCAAGCCTTGCTTGCACAGGCAGAAGCACAACTGAGGCATGCCGCCAACGACCTCTCTTATACCATCGTTCGCAGTCCGTCGGACGGTGTGGTAGGAATGTTGCCCTATCGCATAGGTTCGCTCGTTTCCTCCGACATACCACAACCGTTGACCACTGTGTCGGACAATAGAGAAATGTACGTTTATTTTTCATTGACGGAAAAGCAGATATATGCCTTGCTGGAGCAATATGGGAATATCCGCGAGACCACCGAGCGGATGCCTGCAGTCCGCTTGCGTCTGAACAATGGCAGCCTCTATCCCGATTCAGGCAGAATAGCCGCTATCAGCGGGATAATAGACCCGGTGACAGGCACAGCCGGAGTGAGAGCAGTCTTTCCCAACCTTCGGGGAACGCTGTTGAGCGGTGCTACAGGCGAAGTCATCATCCCAGTATGGCGAAAAGGGGTGTTGCTCCTGCCGCAGTCTTCCACATTCGAGATACAGGACAAGCATTTTGTCTATCGGGTGGAACACGGACGGGCGGTGTTGAGCGAAGTCCGTGTGTCGCCGGCAGGTGATGGGAAGCACTACATCGTGGAGAGTGGCCTTCAAGCCAGCGATGTAGTGGTAGCAGAGGGTGTATCGACGTTGCGCGAAGGAACGATTGTAGAACCGTCTGAATGATAAGCCGTATGAAGATAGAGACATTTATCCGCCGCCCGGTGCTTGCCACCGGCATATCCATATTGATTGTGTTGTTAGGGGTCATTGGATTGGTCTCCATGCCTGTGGAACAATATCCCGACCTTGCACCGCCCACCATCATGGTTTCTACCCAATATCCGGGTGCCAATGCCGAAACAGTGCAGCGCACGGTGGTAACGCCCTTGGAGGAAAGTATCAACGGTGTAGAGAACATGCTCTACATGACCTCCACTTCGTCCAGTTATGGCACAGCCACCATCAATGTCTATTTCCGTCCCGGAACCGACCCCGACATGGTTGCTGTAAACGTACAGAACCGTGTCGCCATCGCTTCGTCGCGTCTGCCTGCCGAGGTGAACCGCATCGGTGTCACTACACGCAAGCAACAGACAGGGCAACTGTTGAGCTTTGTGTTGACCAGTCCCGACGAGTCGCTCGGCCGCACTTTCCTGGTTAATTTCCTGAAGATAAACATTCAGCCTGCCTTGCTGCGCATTGCAGGCGTGGGCGATGTGTCAGTCATGGGGCAGGAATACGGAATGCGCATTTGGTTAAATCCGCTGAAAATGGCACAATACGAACTGGAACCGTCGGACATCATCCGCTTGTTGGAAGAGCAGAATATCGAGGTGTCTATGGGTGATTTCGGGGCAGAGTCGGACAATACTTACCAATATACCCTGCGCTATACCGGGCGATTAGTCACAGCCGAGGAGTTCGGTAACATGACCGTCCGCGCCCTGCCTGACGGCAGTGTTCTGCGGCTAAGGGACATTGCCGAAACGGAACTGGGCGAACAGAACTATCTGTTCATTGCCGAGATGGGTAAAAAAGTAGGCCTGCTTTGCCAAGTCTATCAGATGCCCGGTTCCAATGCCACAGAAGTGACCAACAATGTGCTGGCATACCTGCATGAGGCCGAAAGAAGTTTCCCCAACGACATGGAACTTCGGATTGTGCAGAACAACAACGAGTTTCTTTATGCGTCTATCCAAACAGTGGTGCGCACTTTGGTGGAAGCCATTGTGTTGGTCGTGCTGGTGGTGCTGTTCTTTCTACACAAGGCACGCATTACCCTGATACCTGTTCTGGCCATCCTGATTTCGTTGGTCGGTACATTTTCCCTGCTCGCTGCCATCGGCTTTACCATCAACCTACTCACGCTGTTTGCCTTGGTACTGGTCATCGGTACAGTGGTGGATGACTCCATCGTGGTGGTGGAGGCAGTACAGGCGCGATTCGATGCCGGTTGCCGTTCTCCTTTCCAAGCTACGCGCGAAGGCATGAAAGGCATTACGAATGCCATTATCACCAGCTCTCTGGTCTTCATGGCGGTATTCATCCCCGTGTGCTTCATCAGCGGTTCTCAAGGCACTTTTTACACGCAGTTCGGTGTGACGATGGCGATTGCCGTTGCCCTGTCTGCTGTCAATTCACTCACACTATGCCCCGCCCTTTGCGTGTTGTTGATGCGCCCGGAAGATGGTGGCAGTACAGGTCTTGCCGGACGAGTGAGGCACGTGTATGAAGTAGCATACGGCGCACTGGCAGTCAAATATAAGTCTGCACTGCTTCACTTCTTCCGCCACCGCCGCATCACCTACCTGCTGATGGGTATTGCCACCATCTTGCTCATCTGGCTGATGCGCACAACCTCCGGCGGTTTTATTCCGGCGGAAGACACCGGTGTGCTTTATCAGAATGTAGCCATCCGACCGGGCAGTTCGCTGCAAACCATGCGCCAGATCCAGCATCGCATTGCCGACGAGCTGGCACAGATTCCGCAGATAGAGAGCTATACACAAGTCAGTGGAAATAGTCTGCTCTCCGGACAAGGACCTGCCTATGGTTACTCACTCATCCGCCTGAAGCCTTGGGATGAACGACAGGGCAATGAAAACTCGGCAGAAGCCATTATTGCCGAAATCAACCGTCGTATGCGCCACATCAAGGATGCCAATGTACTGACTTTTGCCCCACCCATGATTTCGGGCTACGGAACCACGAACGCCATAGAAATGCACATGCAAGACCGTACCGGAGGTGACATCCGAAACTTCCACCAAGTGACACTTGACTTCATCGACAGGCTCAACCGGCGTGAGGAAATTAGCAATGCCTACTGTTCGTTTAATCCAGACTTCCCCCAATACGAGGTGCAGGTAGATGCCGCCCTTTGTGAACGTAGCGGCACGACTGCCGATGCCGTACTAAACGTGATAAGCACTTATTGCGGTGGAACCTATGCCTCCGACTTCAACCGCTTCGGTAAAATGTATCGTGTCATGGTACAGGCATCGCCACAATACCGCCTCGATGAGCAGTCGCTCCATAATATGTATGTGCGTTGTAATACCGCCGGAGGCACTACGCAGATGGCACCTGTCAGCCGCTTCGTCACCCTTGTCCCCATCAAGGCACCTCTCAGCCTCTATCGCTTCAACCTTTTTGGCAGCATATCGGTCAGCGTGACTCCTGCAGAAGGTGCCAGTTCCGGTGAGGTCATCGAGGCTATTCATGAAGTCGCTTCCGCCCATCTGCCCCAAGGCTATTCCTATGAATTCGGAGGCATGACACGCGAAGAGAACGAGCAGGGCGATACGGCAGCCATCGTCTTTGTCCTCTGTATCGCTTTCGTTTATCTATTGCTGATGATGCTTTACGAGAGTTTCCTCATTCCTTTTGCTGTCTTGTTGAGCGTGCCCTTTGGCATGGTTGGCAGTTTCCTCTTTGCCCGCCTGTTTGGGTTGGACAACAACATCTATATGCAGACTGGGTTGATTATGCTCGTGGGACTGCTCACCAAGACCGCCATACTGATAACCGAGTATGCCACTGAGTTGCGTCGGAATGGACTTCCCATCGTCCATGCTGCGTTCTATGCAGCCCGTGCCCGCTTGCGTCCCATCCTAATGACCGGCATGACCATGATAGTGGGCATGCTCCCGCTCATGTTCTCCTCTGGTGTGGGTGCTAATGGCAACCACTCGCTGGGTACGGGTGTAGTAGGCGGAATGCTTGTCGGTCTGGTGGCTTTGTTATTGGTCGTACCATCCCTGTTCATCGTTTTTCAGTGCGTGCAAGAGCGGTTCAAGCCTTTGCAAAACGTGGAAGTAAATGAGTGATATGGGTTTATTGATGATTTTTGAACAACATGTTCCGATATTCTGAGGGCGACACTCCCAAGTGCTTCTTCACGTAACGTCCGAAGTAAGTGACGGAAGAGAAGTGCAGTTCGGAAGCAATGTCGGACAAAGTCAGTTCATTTTGGCATAGCAGGCGGTGGATTTCCTGCAGGGTGAAGCGGTCTATCCAATAGGTAGCAGGGTAGCCGCTCGCCTTGCGGCAGATTTCGGAGAGGTAGTGGGGTGTGATGCAGAGCCTTGAGGCATAGTGTGCGAGGTCGCGGTACTGTCTGTACTCGCCTTCGTAGAGCAGTCCGATGAATCCGTGCAGCAGTGAAGAGAGGCGTTCGGACAGTTGGGCGGACATGTTGCAACGCACGTGGATGTCGTGCAGGTTGAGGATATGCACCATCAGCAGATGCCCCATCATTTCTTCCCGGAAATGGTGTTCCGTCTCTTCCAGTCGGGCGCGAATGCGCTGCAAGTCTTCCAGGCAAATTGTGTAGTCGTGGTGCGAGAGGTGCATCACAGGGTTGTGCATCAGCAATAGTTGCCCGGTCGCCCCATAGTTGCTGCGGTAGTCCAGCGTGCTGACAAATGTAGTGGATACACCCATTGTCAAGGCCTGGAAGTCGACAGATTCTGTCACCTCCGAAAGGAACATCAGGCAAGGCAGGATGACGTAATCTCCTGCCACGATGTGGTAATGGCTGCCTTGAAAGTCGAAGTCCATGCTTCCACACGTGCAAAGGATGTGCATGGCGCAGTCGGGCAATGTTGTAACATCGTAATCCTTAAATCGAGTAGGAGGAAAACGAAGTAGTTTTCTTCCTACTTTCGTTTACCGAC
>ENA-OZQY01000010-OZQY01000010.1-human-gut-metagenome-genome-assembly--contig:-NODE-10-length-34559-cov-33.529852_pt1 | contig 34559 bp, 29 predicted proteins | sample MGYA00243781_ERZ653932 | MGnify/ENA primary metagenome ERZ653932 (study PRJEB26926, sample SAMN06164611) | human gut metagenome | biome: ENVO:00009003; feature: ENVO:2100002; material: ENVO:00002003... | reverse complement strand
TCCTGCGCAAATACGGCTCCACGACCGCCCTGGCAGACAAGTTCACCGACATTGTCCGCGGCTACAACGACGTGGTGCTGGACATGGGCAGCATCGCGCTGGAAAAGGGCGTCGAATACCAGCTCTATTTCGCCGCCTCCAACAACTTCTACCCGCCCTCTGTCCAGCCCTCCTGGGTCGCAGCAAACGACTGCATCGACATCGCCCACGGCAGCGCCTACTATGGCGACGACACCACCCTCATCTTCTCCGGCACCGTCGTGCTGCAGGAGACCTGAACCACACCGAACACATATCTTGAAACAGAAAGAGAGGTACTGACTATGACCCATCCCAAAATTTCCGCATCCACCCTGGCCCGCACCGCTGCGCTGGCGCTGGCCCTGACCAATCAGGTGCTCAGCGCCGTGGGCAAGCCCATGCTGCCCATCGAGAGCGCCCAGCTGGAACAGCTCATTTCCAGCGGCCTGACCGTTGCCGCCGCCCTCGCCAGCTGGTGGAACAACAACAGCTTCACCCCTGAGGCCATCGAGGCCGACGACTTCATGACCCGCCTGAAGCAGCAGAAACGATAAACGCATAAGCGAACACAGCGCCCCGGAGCAGTCTGCTCCGGGGCGCTGTGTTGTGTTTGAAGAAAAGTTTATCTCAGGCGTTCCACTGAACATCCTCTGCGGCCACATGGCCGTCCTGTACGCTGATGACAGCGGCGCGGGCATCCATGTCGGATGTCTTTTTGAAAAGGTCCGTGTAGATGGTCATGCCAGCCATCAACAGGACAGCCAGTGCAAGGCCGACCAGACGAATCATCATACCGTCAACATTCTCGTTCATGATACCTTCTCCTTTTTCTCTTTTGCGGCCCGGCAGACACCATTCTGCCGCAGCCCGCAGCCCAATTTTCCGCTGCGGACCCCCTCTATCGGCCCGCAGCGATGCATTTCCCAAGACATTCCAAAGAAAAAAGCCTAGGGTGAACACACCCCAGGCTCCATTGTCTGTCTAACTAGTATAATAGTCTCTTTTGCAGTTTTTGTCAAGAGGGAGATGAAGGAATCTCAACCGCCGGATATGCGCAGTCGTGCTCCCCAGTTCGCTGGGAAACTCCTGCTAAACAAAAACGGCTCTGCCGAAGCAGAGCCGTAAAAGCCGTAATACGGTAAAATCAGCGCTTGCTGAACTGGGGAGCACGACGTGCAGCCTTCAGACCGTACTGAAATTCTTTGATTGCCGTTTTTCCTTGATATTCCGGGCTTTTCCGGCTTTCTGCCTCTCAGTTATCCGGTGTGCGGACCATAAAAAACGGCCTTTTTTCATTCAGCGACAGGCTGATGAAACGCACCATTTACTACCCCAAACAACTCCTCTGGTTTATTGTACTTCACTTTTGCATAAATGTCCATAGTTGTTTTGCTGTTTTCATGTCCGGCAAGGTATTGTACTGTCTTTGGATCAACGCCCGCATAGAGAAGATTGGTGATGTAAGTGTGCCTCAGCTGATGGGGCGTCACATCGAAGTCCAGCGTATATTTGATTTTGGGTTGATTCTTTTGGGTCATGCCCAGCGTTGGAGTAACCGTATATTTGATACTCTCCCCATTTACATACTTATAATAGTTTCGGGGCTTAGTAGAGCGGACAACTACATACTGCCACACTCTTTGAAACTGCGAAGCAGCCAGCGGCTCCCCTTTGCTGTCAGCAATCACATAATCTGATATGGAGTTTTCTTTCGCTTCTCTCAGACACTCTACCAAACACTTTGGTATCGGAATATCCCTTTTTGCCGCCGGAGTTTTTAGCACCGTAGAAATCACGGGTCTGTTATGCTCTGTACGCCATGCCCGCCTCACCGATAGATAAGGTGTATCCTCGTCCAGAAATACACAATCCCATTGCAGTGCAAGAATTTCTTCCCTGCGCAGACCGGAATACAAACCGAGCATAATAAACAAATATGGAGGCAGTCCCTTGACGGTATCCAGAAGCACGGCTACCTGCTGATCTGTCAATGCCTCCTTCTTTTTTGTTGGTTTTCCACCTTTACCGGATATTCCTGCACAGGGGTTGTGTTCAAGGAGTTGGTTTCTCTCTGCCGTATAAAAAATGCACTTGAGCAGCATATTGACCTTATTATATAAGCCTTCCGATTTCTTTGACAATGGAACAAGCGCCAGCCGAATATCGTCAGCGGTCACTTCTTCCATATACATCTCTCCCAGAGGTTTTATGATATAGTTTGTCATATCCCTCGTATAACCTCTGAGTGTAGACGCAGACACCTTTGCCGACTGCATCAGCAGCCACTTCTCTCCATACTCGGCTACTGTCGGGTGCTGCCGGTGAAAGATAATTTCTTCCACCTGCTTCCGGGCCTCTAACTGCTTCTCATACAATTCTTCACAAGTAGCGGCATACAAACTCAATTCTTTGCCATCTGCATCCGTAATCCTGGTTCTGTAATACTGGATTCCTTTCAATGTAATGGTCCCATACTTCGGGATCTGTGTTTTCTTTTTTGCCATCTTTGATCGTCCTTTCTTGATAATGTGTAGTCTCCGTATCTACACTCTCTTTTTATCAGAAAGCCTCGATTTAATCAAAGATACGGCTGATGTAAAACAAAGAGCGAGACATCCTTGCCTCGCTCCTGCTTTACTTCCTAATTTATTATTACTGTGCTGTGTCCCAGCTTGCAAACGCGCAACTCATTGATCTGACCAGTTCATCCGGCCTGTTATACTTAACCTTTGCATAGATGTCCATGGTAATCTTGCTGCTTTCATGGCCTGCCAGGTATTGAACCGTTTTGGGATCTACCGACGCATGAATAAGATTGGTGATGTAAGTATGCCGCAGCTGATGGGGTGTTACCTCAAAGTCCAGACTGTAAACCACTTTTCCGTTATGAGCAGCCTTTTCTCCCAAGACAGGTGTGACAGTATGCTTTACTCTTTTTCCATCTTCATACCGGTAATAGCTCCGTTCCTTGACCGTTCTCGTAACAATATACTGCCACAGCCGCTTAAACTGCGTATAGGACAACGGATCGCCATCCCGGTTTGAAACTACATACTCCGAAGTCGAGGCTTCCTTTGCTGCTTTCAAGCACTCAGCCAAACAAACAGGAAGGGGGATATTTCTCTCCGCAGCCTTGGTTTTCAATTCATCTGAGATCACCGGTCTGTTGTGTTCTGTGTGCCATGCCCGCCTTACCGTCAGATATGGAGTATCCGTATCCAGATATACTGAATCCCATTGCAGAGCAAGAATTTCTTCCCGGCGCAGCCCTGCATATAAACCAATCATGACAAAGACATAAGGCGGCAAATCTCGGATAGCATCCAAAAGGCGCTCTGCCTGTTCATCTGTCAAAGCCTGACGATCCTCTTGTGGAACACCGCCACCTTTTGTCGTCAGATAAATCGTCGGGTTATGGTCAATGATCCTGCTTTCCATCGCTGCGCGAAAGATAGACTTATAGAGAATTACCACAGATTTATAAACCGATGCAGATTTCTTGGAAACCGGAACAAGGGCAAGCTGAATATCATCCAGGCTAACCTCTCCCATCCGTTTATCTCCCAATTCCGCTATAATATGCCGCCTGACCTTTGATGTGTAATCCGTCAAGGTAGTGGCTCGTACATGAACCGACTGCATCAGAAGCCACTTTTCACAATACTCTGCAACTGTGGGCGTTTTCCGATGAAAAGTAGCATTCTCAATCTGTTCCAACGCAAGCGTTTCTTTGTTATATAGTTCTTCAGGTGTTTTTGCGTAGAGAGCTACGAGCTTACCATTCGCATCTTTGATTCTGGTCCTATAATATAGGACACCTCTTTTCATAACTGTGCCATATTGGGGAAGCATTATTTTTCTATTTGCCAATTCCTCCACCTCCTAAGAATAGTCTCCAGCGCTGTACCTTTGTTTTATCAAACATCTCTGATTCCATCAAGGATACGGACCGGCTCACGATCTTCCGTTTCGAGGCTTACGGTAAGTTGTGCTTCTCTCAACAGGCTTTGCCCTGTGCGTACATTTTGCAATATACTCCTGGAGACCTGCCGCAGTAAAATACACACAGCCATTCTGAACATACTGCACATAAGAGATCAAGCCGTTGTTACGGGCGGCATCCAGCGTTGCGATGCTGATTCCTAAGATTTCAGCAGCTTCTTTTCGTGTAATGAGTTTTTCCATAGTCCATATTCCCTCCAATCTGTCAAGGTTATCATCGTGCTTTCAAAATCACATGAATACGCTGGCAGCCGAAACTGCCAGCGCATGGTATCTGATTTTGAATAGAAAGCGGCCACCCAAAAGAGCAGTCGCTTCCTATTTTAATATGACTTAATTCTCGTCACATTTGCCACGCAACCCTGACGATGGGAACATAGCAGGTCTCCGCTGGCGCGGTTGTCATAACTCCGCAGCGTCGTTTTACTCGTGCGCCGCAGGGTTCCCCCCAAGTCTTTAGGAGGCCGTGAGGAAGTATCTTTAAGCCCCCGTGCAGTCCTCGCGCCGGATCTGCCACCATCCGTTTTGTGAAATCGTAGATCGCTCCGAAACAGCTCTGTTCATCACCTCCCTGGGCTGCTCCATCTTCGCGGCGTTCCACACTCGCTCGTACACGGGTTATGTACCTGTTATGCTGTCTATGAAATTGTCAAAGTGCTGTTGAAGGGGAAAAAACTTGTCCTTCTTATTAACTCTGACAAAAAGAGCAAAAAACGAGCGCTTCAAACGAAATTTTATCAAAAATATTTTGCCAGCTGCTTAAGACCACGCCGGATGCTGTCACGGACACGGCTTGGGTCTACACCCTCCGCTGCGGCGATCTCGCTCACACGCATACCCAGGTAATACCGGGCATAGATCCGCTTGGCCTGCTTCTCCGGCAGAGCCATCACAGCAGCATAGAGCTGTTCCCGCAGCTGCTTTTCCTCCAGTAGCATTTCCGGCGTCTTGGGCTTCATCAGGATTGCATTTTCAATGCCGTTATCACAGTTCAGGGAGTAATGCGCCTTATAACGATACATCCTCCGGTCATAGGCACCTTCTGCACGCTCAGCGGCTCGGATCGTCTCCAGCACATCTTCGGTTACTTCTACAAATTGATCAGTTTTATAAACATCGGGATATAAGTCCCTAAGATTGACTTTCTTCATTATGTACCTCCATTTCGATTCACGGACGATTGACGAGTGAATCGAAAGGAGGCGGGGATCGGCAGCGACATACTTCGGGAGTTTTCCCGAAAAATCGACAATAAAAAGCGCCAGCTCCCCGCAATGGGAAACTGGCGCAACAAAAATGACTATGATTCTTCTGCTTTAGTTGGAATGATAATGCCGATAGATAGTCATATCTCCCCGGAGGAGGGGCAAGACTTTTTTTAGCTGGTGTAACTCATGGCTATTGTGAATGACGAAAATTGACATGGCGGTATCCTCCTATATACCGCCCTCCTGATCGCACGAGCATCGTCGAAAAAGCAAAAAGAAACGGCGGCTCTGATTTTCTCAAAGCCGCCACTTCATAGGCGCGTGGAAATGTGTCTGCTGTACGACGGCTTTTTTTCTTATGCCGTCGTTCGGCAGATTTAATCACATTTTCTATCTTACTTGTAATTCTATAATAAAGACCAAATGTTGCAGAAATCTCCTAACCATTTTCTTTTTTGACAAGAAAACAGGCTGAATTGCTTCATTTTTGTAGCAATTCAATTTTTATCTCATTTCCGGTCGAAGAATAACCCGTTTGAATAAGAACATTGTTGCACCAAAATAGGTCAGGTAGATTGCACAGAATAGCAGAATCGTCACCAGACCATAAAGAGGTACAAGTCCCTGCTGCAAGATTGCCTCTCCGAAAAAGAACTGTGCCCCTGCTATCAGCAAAACCGTCAGCAAAAGAGGGAATAGCAGTGGGATCAAAAAGACTGTGGACAGTTCCCTGCGAATCAGGGAAGCCTGCCTGTGGCCCGGTACACCCAAACGGTCAATGACTGCATAATTCTTCTGGTTTTTGTCTATGGCAGAAAGCTGCTCAAATGCAAGAACCGAGCAGGATAGGATGATAAAAATAATGCTTAAATACAATCCGCAGAACGAAATGGCTGTAAATCCAGTCAGCGAATTGGCAACACCCCACGCCTTTACTGTAACACCCATCGTTACTTTTTCCGGGAGCTGTTGACCGGACTGCAATTCCGGCTGCCATTTCCCACTGTTCAGGAATTGCTTCAAGTCGCTTTTCAATTCCGGGTATCCGCCATCTTCCAGTTTCATCGCCAGACGGATTTTTTCTCCGACTAATTGTGAAGCTGCTTCATCCGGCAGAACAAGTACATATCCCTTCGTTCCGGCCATTTGATACTGCTCCATCGGCTCCGTCAGGATTGGTGTCTCTGCAATAGTCAAGGTTCGACCATTTAATGTGATCTCCGGCTGCTGCTTCAAGCCCTGCCGAATTCCGTCCATATAGTTCCATGTATCACAATGAACCAAAAATTCGTTGTTGCCCATGACAACAGGAGAAAGCCCCAGGATTTCACGCAGATGGTTATAGTCGGACAAGGACAAGGCTTCAATCGGTTTTTCAGGAACCGCATACAGATAATAGCTCACAGAATCCTCGACTCCACAATGCTCCTCTGTAAAGGAAACGATGGAATCCATGTTGGATTTTTCCAAAGGTGCATCAATCGCCACGCCTGCATCATAGGGATAATAGGCTTTCATGTTGGCTTTGTAGCCTGCTCCCATTGTAAGCCCCACAAACATGGTTGCCAGGGATATGGTTAAAAGAATCGCCACCACAGCCATTGTCCGGCCAGCAGAATGGATGCGCCGCCCAATCTGCCCCAGGAAGAACAGATTTTCTTCTTTGTACTTATGGCGCAGATTTTGTTTTGCAAATCGGTGCAGCAAAAGCGGAATCTGGCGATGCAGCTCGTAAACACCCACCAGAATGAGCAGGCAGGCTCCGCCAAGGTACAAAAATGCTTCATTGGTTTGTGTCTGAAGCATCCGCCCAAGCAAAATCACGCCTGCAACCATTGCAGCGATTGAGAGCAATACTACTAAAAGACTATGGCGGAATGATTTGAAACGGTATTCTTCATTCTTGCGGTTATCATACAGCAAATCGATTACTTTCTGATGCCGGATAATCTTTGCTGCTCGGAGCATCCCAAAACCATACATCAAGGCAAAAAACAAAAATGTTACTGCCCAGGCCTGGAGAGAAAAGGAAACCTGATAGGTATGCGGCACCTCAAAGATATTTTTTACCACCTGATTCAGCAAACCGGAAAGCCCTGTGCCAACCAAAGAACCAAGCAGAAAGGCTCCTGTGCCGATGATACTATTTTCAGCAAGGAACAAATTCCGTACTGTCTTTGCTTCCATGCCAATCAATTCGTAGGTTGCAAACTCCTTTTTCCGTCGTCCCAGCATAAAGCGGATCGCATAACCGATCACAAACGAGGACATAAAAGCAACCAGAGCTGACATAAGCAGAATTCCAGTAGTCAGCATCGACATATTTTCTGCCATAGCAAGAACATCTGATGAGAAGCCCAATGCCAAAAATGAGTACATCAATGCCGCAGTCAAGGTAAGCGTCACAAAGTAAATGATATAATCCCGCAGGCTTCTGCGGATATTACGGAGTGCCAATTTAGCGTACATCACTCACGCCCCCTCCCATCATGGTGAGGACATCCAGAATTTTTTCAAAGAAAGTTCTGCGTGAATCGCTGCCTTTGAAAATTTCTGTAAAGATTGCCCCATCCCTCAAAAAGAGAATACGATTGGCATAGCTTGCCGAGAAAGCGTCGTGTGTCACCATCAGGATCGTGGCTCCGAGATCTTCGTTGATACTCTGGATCGTCGAAAGCAGCATCTGGGACGAGTGACTATCTAACGCGCCGGTGGGTTCATCCGCCAAAATCAGCTTAGGCTGGTTAATAATGGCTCTGGCACAGGCGCACCGCTGCTTCTGGCCGCCGGACACCTGATAGGGGTACTTATCCAGAATATCCGTGATATTCAGCTTTCCGGCCATTTCCCGAACCCGTCCATCAACCTCCCCTGCGGGAACCTTGTTGATGGTCAGCGCCAGGGCGATGTTTTCCGAAATGGTCAGCGTGTCCAGCAGGTTAAAATCCTGGAACACAAATCCAAGATTTTCCCGGCGAAACCGGGCAATCTGTTTTTCATTGATTTCCGTCACATCGGTTCCATCCAGATAGATATGTCCCGCACTGACGGTATCAATGGTGGAAATACAGTTGAGCAGGGTAGTCTTACCGGAGCCGGATGCTCCCATAATCCCTACAAATTCCCCCTCCTGAACGGAAAAGCTGATGTCCTGAATGGCTTTTGTAACATTCCCACCATTTCCGTAATATTTTTGGATATGATCCAGTTTCAAAATTTCTTTCATTGTTATCACCTCTGATCTCTATTGTAAAATAAGAGCGGCTTCGTTTGTATCAAGTTTTCTTACAAAGTTCTAACAAAAATGTAAGAAGTGCAGAACGGTTCTCAGCTCTGCACTTCATGTATTAGACAGTTAATGTGAAAAGAAAGGGAAATGGCTGTGCCATGTTCCGACGACTCCGCCGTAATGCCAATGCCCAGCTTTTCACAAAGCCGTTTGCATAGGTACAGGCCAATGCCTGTGGACTGCTGGATCATACGACCATTCTGACCGGTAAATCCCTTTTCAAAAATACGGGGCAGATCGGATGCAGCAATCCCGATTCCATTGTCCTTCACCACAAGAACAACCTGATCCTGCCGTTTATGGGTAGAAATGCGAAGAACCGGCTGTTCCGTACGATACTTGACCGCATTGGCAATCAGTTGATTTAGGATAAACCGCACCCACTTTTCATCTGAATAAACCGTGTCCTGCATTTCCTCCACTTCCAGGCGCATACCACTTTGGAGCAGCAGATATTTGTTATCTGCAATCGCCTGATGCACCACTTGAGACAACGCCATTTCCCGGACAGAATAATCTTTCTCTGTATGCTCACTACGGGCGTAATAAAGAGCCTGTTCCGTAAAGCGGTTGGTCTTTTCCAGTTCCAGCAGAAGTTCTTTCGTCCAGTCCGTCCGATGGTTTTCACATAGGAGTTTCATGGCAGTAATTGGCGTTTTGATTTCGTGAATCCATTGTTCAATGTATTCCTTGTACTCCAGGCGTTCCCGCTCGATCTCTCCAATCTGCTCCAACATAGATTTTCCGGCCATTTTCAAAAGCTGATAGTAAACCTGATCCTCGGCCTGTTCTGGTAGCTCCATCACTTCGGAAATGAGGTATCTTTCGGAAAGCTGCTCCGCCATATCCAGAAGTTTTTTCATCTGCCGCTTCCGTTTCCAGTAAGTGAGGATAAGTCCCGTCAGCAAAATCAATGCCCATACGATCAGGATCAATACGACTGCGGAAACCGAATTGCCGCACACCAGCAGAAATACAGTGAGCGCAGCCATACAAACAAGGTTTGTCAGCAGAAATGGTAGCCTGTTTTTCCAATATCGTCTGCTGTTCATATCGTGTACCCCTGTCGGTGCTTCGTCTTGATAAAATCCGTCAAACCAATGCTCGCCAATTTTTCCCGTATGCGGTTAATATTGACACTCAAAGCATTATCATCCACATATAGCTGATTGTCCCACAAATACTCGATCATATCTCCACGAGAACAGATTTTTCCTCCGTTCTTGAAAAGGTAATAGAGAATTTTCAATTCGTTCTTGGTAAGCTCTACGCTCTGTCCACGATAGTCCAAGCTGCTGGATTCCAGATGCAGCACCGCATCTCCATAGACGATCTGTTCCCGTTGCTGTGCGGGATAGGCTTTTTTCAGCAGAGAAGTGATTTTCGCAAGCAGGATTGCTGTGTTATAGGGCTTCGTGATAAAAGCGTCTCCGCCCAGCATAATGCTATTCAGCTCGTCCATATCCGTGTTGCAGCTTGTCACAAAGATGATTGGCACTTCGGAAAATGTGCGAATCTCGGTGCAGAGAGAAAAGCCACTGGTCCCCGGCAGTTTGATGTCCAGCAAAATCAAGTGAGTCTGCTCGGCTTTGATCCGGTCGATCACATCAGCAAATTTCTCCGGAGCCACCGTTTCATAGCCGTTGCTTTGCAGCAGCGTTTTCAATTCATTCCGTATCAACGGATCATCTTCTATTATCAATATTTTTTCTTTCATATCAGCCTCCGTAAAAAAAATACGATATGCAGTTGCTCATTCTCCCATTGACATTCGAATAAGTCAAGTATATATGTTAAAGCAAACTACCCTTTAACCCTTTTTTGAAAACCAGTACAGCTCTTTCGGTTCCCCAAAAAGACATCGTAACAAGTCGATAGCTTTCCTTTTCCATTTCTTCTATTTTTGCATTGATTTTCTCTGTTACATTTTCCACGGTAATTCCTTCTACTAATTCTGTCCGATACATTATATTTTACCTCCATAAGCACTCAATTCAAAACCAATTCGCTTTTTCTGCTTTGAATTGAGGGGTATCGCCTTCCTGGTATGGATTATAGGTATTGCGATTACACCCAAATTCTTTTAATGCCTTTATTTTATTATCCTCTGTCCATTCAACCAGCGAGATTCCATCAAATTCCTCTATACTTCCATTGTTCATTTCATTTTTGAAATACCACTCCACAATCGTTTGATCTCTCTTATGAAAAAATTGCTTGATTTCCCAAATGACCACCTTGCCACGGATATTCCATTCCTGAAACCAATGCTTTACTGTTTTTCGGTTGTTATACTGGGGACTCCAGCTTTCTGTATAGATCACATCTTCTGTAAAAATATCATCAATGCCCATATCCTGCTGATTGAGCCACATATCAAACCATAGTCGGATTGTTTTTTCTCGTTCATTCATGATATGAACACCTCACCATTCTTTTGTCTTACCTTCGCGTTTGTTCTGCATAACCTGGGTTTGATATACGAGAACAGGAATCAGAGAAACCAGGGCAAGCACACCAAAAACTACCGAACATTTTGCAACCGCAAATATTGCGAACATGAGCAGTATCAGCAGCCACGGATTACGCAGATTTCTGTAATAGTTTTCCTTGTCCTCATAAGAAGTATGAAGTTCAAATGGCTTACCGTCATTATCTTTTTCTACAATCAACAATTCCCGGTTAAAGGTGGTGGCATTTGTTGCTATGCGTCCGCCTTTTTCAGCCCATGGCCGTAGGCGTACTTTACCAACAGAGTAGTTCAGGTTGATGTTTTTATAAAATACTTTGTAACCCATCCCCTCTAAAAACTCATGATAATCGGACGCGTCGGCCTTCGATTTTTGCCCGATAAACTCTACACAGTATTTTACCTGATCCGGTTTACACGCCTCAAATTCATACAACATTTTTTCCGCCCGAATCAAACGATAGCCCTTTTCAGACATTTTATTCAGCCAATGTTCCTGGGCAGTCAACAAACCGCCAAAGAAACGATAATACTTTTTGCTCATACTGCACCTCCAATAATTTCATTAGCTACACCTACAAGTTCATTGAGCCTTATCAGTTCCTTTTCTGCAATTTCTTTTCCTTGCGTTGTAATGAGATATTCTTTTTTCCGTCCCGTACTATCTCCAAAAGGTGCAATCCAGCCTTTTTCCTGCAACGAGTTCAACGCACCATATAAAGTACCTGCCCCCAGCGTAAGCCGCCCTTTTGTATTATCTTCAATAAATTGCATGACAGCATATCCATGTTTCGGGGTATAAAGGGAAAGCAAAATAAAGAATGTCACCTCTGTGAGCGCACCACCTTTCGCATTGTCTCGCATAACACCTGCCTCCTTATTACGGTTACTGTAATAAATATATCACTAACCGTAATAGAAGTCAATAACGATCTAAAATATAACAGCAAACTTAAAAAGCGGGGCAGCACACGCCGCCCCGCTGATCCCATACGGTTATTCCATCGTCCGCATTTGTTCAATCAGAGATTGTTTTTTCTGTCTGCGGATTGTCCATACAGACAAGATCAGTTCCATTCCGAACAATACCAGAATGAACAGGCCCATTTCCAAAACCGGGAATTTGTAAGGCACTACCTTTCCGGCAAAAATGGCAATGCTCATTTTTCTGCAAGCAAAGATGGAAGCCGGAAGCCCAACGATCAGCGTCGCCAATGTTGCAAAGAGCGCATAGCACAGGCCCTCGCAGATGTTCATTTTACATAGCTGTTTTTGTGTTAGACCGATGGAACGCAAAACACTGTTTTCCTGCTTTCTGGACATCTGGTTAGAGAGTGTCGTATTGATAAGATTGATAACACCAAAAAGGAATACCAGCCATGAAAGCACCTCCATACTCCCGAATGCCACCTGATCTTTCGACTTCATATATTCAATCCGTATATTTATTTCATCTAAAGCAAGGTTACTATGGCTGGCAACAATATTTTTTAAGCCAGCTTTTACGATTTCCGCTTTTTTCGGATCGCTTGCAATACTCCACGAATAGTCAAATGAAGTAATTTCCGGGTGTAGTTCACAGAACAAATCCTGTGGTGCAAATGCAACAGCCCCATCAATAAGTAATTTACCATGCCCGGTATATGTGCCTGGGCCAAATAGCCCTGATATAGTAACAGGAACGGATGACTGCCCCTCTCCGAAAGATATTTCGACCGTTGAACCAACTCCCATATCTTCATAAGAATCTACAATCGAGCGTGAAATTACGATACTATGAGAATCTGTTGGCATCGTTCCCTCCGTCAATGCAGCCTCAACCTTAGCATAATTCTGATCGGTCAGCATATCACAGTTTCCAGTGTTCTGATTGATGTCCCCCTTAAAAGTTGTATGAAGCGTTTGTCTGTTTGCAATTACATCTGTGACACCATCAATAGATAAAATTTCCTGCTTTAATTCCTCGTTCAGTGGATTTCCTGCTGCCATAAGTTCTTCTTCTGGCACTTCTGATTGTAGATAAATTTTATAATCGCCATCTGGAAAATAAAGTCTTGCCCGTGCTTCCGGGGAGCGCGTTAATACAATGGAAGATACCACAAGTAGGATAATTCCGCCCAAACTCAATGAGGCTACAATAGCAACGGTCTTTTTTCCGTCACGCTTAAAATTCGCAATTCCCATTGAAACAGGATTGAGCTTGATAGTCTTTTTCCGGCTGCGGATGTCCTTTTGCGCCGGGGTAAAACGGACGGCTTCAATGGGGGAAATCCCTGCCGCAATTTTCACCGGCTTACGGATGGAAACAGATACCATGATCCAACTGCTTATAAGCGTTAAAATAACCGTTGCCACATAGGAAACAGCGTTAAAACCCTTGGAAAACAGGAGGAAACCGCCGCATACGCCCAGCACTGTGCCAATCAGAATCCCGATACTGCCGAGTTTGCGTCCCTCGTTCTTTACAATCCGCTTGATTTGCTTTGGTGTCGCACCAATCGTCCGAAGCTGCCCGTAGCTCTTGATTTTGTCATTGATGGAAATACGGAAGATACTCTGGATCACAATATAGCCGCCGATCAGAACAATGGCAATCACGCTAGCCATCAGTGCAAAATCAAAGGATTTAGAGGCATAAGCAAAATACTTGTTGTTCATTTTGGGTATAGGAAGCTGATATTCCTCCGCAATCTCCCTACAATAAGAGGTCATCAGTTCTTCGTCCAACTGGTCGCTGTTTTTGAAATGGGCATAGGCACGATACCCAGCGGGGTTAAACCCATCCCATTCTTTCAAGGCAGCTTTGGAAAGAATGATAGCGCAGGTATTCGCTTCTTTTTCGTTTACGCTGTCCATAATGCCGGTAACAACATAATTACCATGAAAGCTCTCGGTGTCTAAGGTCACAGTGTCCCCAATTTTGGCATTGTTTCCATAGGTGGAAAGAAAGTATTCGCTTACGACAACTTCATTTGCTTTTTCAGGAACCCGGCCCTCTAACAACTCCATCTGCGCCTTGGTAATCTCCATCATTTGCGCGTCGCAATACACATAGGACGCATGATAGCCTTGTTCTGAAAGTTCCTCACCCAGCATATAGTAGCCGCCTACGCGCTCAAACTCCGGCAGTCCTTTCAGGGTTTCAATGTCGTTTTCCTCTACGCCCATCCAGACCGCCTCATAAGTATCAACAACCTGATTGCGCTGCATTTGTGTCAGGGAAGTAGATACAATTCCCGTAAAGCAGATCAGAAACGCCGCCAGCGCAACGGCGATCACCACCATGAGATTCCGACGCTTCTCACTTTTCAAACTTTTTCTTGCCAGTTTCCTGACAATATTTCCTGTATCATTTTCAAATGGTACTGTCATTTTGATCATCTCCTTTAAGTCTTATATTTCTGCTGTCAGCAAAGCGGCGACTTCACATCGGAAGCCGCCGCCTCTGGTTAGTCCATGGTCTTGATCCGCTCTACAAGGGAAAGCCGTTTAGAGTAACGGACAGCAACCACAGAGAAGATTCCGGTCACGACCAAAAGTGCCAGAACAAAAACAACCGTTTCCATCAAAGGGAATTGATAGGACAATTCCCCAAAAATATTAAAACTGCTGATCACATAGTCAAAAATCCAGCCCAGGATTCCGCCAATGCCAACCGACAAAAATACCGTAACCCCTGCGTACCACAGGCATTCTGCAATCAGCATACGGGAAACCTGCTTTCCGGTCATTCCCACAGACTGCAAAATCCCAAGCTCCTGCTGCCTTGCCAGCAGATTGGTCATCAGGGTGTTGACCAGATTTACCATGGAGAACACAAACAGGAATGCCAGCAGCAGATAAACACCGCGGGTCATCATCTTTAGCTGCGATTCCAGGGATGCCGCATGGTCTGCTCTGGAAAAGACCGTCAGCACCGGATTTTCCAGCAGGCTGAAAATAGACGCCCTGAGCGCATCCGAGTCCTCCGATGTATGGACATTCCAAACAGCCTCTCTGTTCTCAATGTCCGGGTAGAGCTGATCGGCCAGTTCTTCTGTAAGGGTAAACAGGCCCCATGCGCCGGTGCCCGATGTCACTGACGGTTTCGCAATCCCCATGACCGTTACTTCTATGGTCTTACCGTCCATGGATTCAAAGGTCAGCACATCCCCGACAGCAGGCGTATAGCCATAAAACATACTTAAAAGATGATCTTCCGAATCAGTCACGACCACACCGTTGTTCGCGGCAAGCTCCTCATAATCTGCGCTGCCCTGTTCCAGATTTTCCTCCGGCAGCCACTGTTCCATCTGCTCTCTGTCAAATACAGGGAACTTTAATGCAACACTTTCCTGAGGGAGTTTCACCGTTACGGATGTCACTTCATGGCTGGTGATAGATTCCACACCATCTATGGCAAGAAGCTCCTGACGAAGTTCTTCTGTCAATGGATTTTCCCGTGCGATGGCAGGCAATCCTTCCGCGCCTCCCGAATCCATCCAGCTGACCTCATAGTTACAGTGATCTCCCATAGCTTCTATCGCCATCTTTTCGGGACTGATGGAGTTAAGTACCGTAGCGGCTGTTACCAGAAACACACCCGTCAATCCCAAAGATACCAGAGTGATGACCGTCTTTTTCCTGCTCCGCCTAAAGTTCATCTGTGCCATGGAGAACGGCGTAATGCGGTGGTTTTTCTGATCCTTCCGGTCTGTTGCCGTTTCATAACCACTGGAGCGGACCGCTTCGATGGGGGATACCCTCGCCGCCATTCGGACAGGCGCATGAATGGACAGAAATACCGTCAGGGCGCAGGCTGCTGCGGTCGCAGCCAGATAGGGCAGATTGCCCATCCAGCTCCAATGTGCCGGGAAAATGGCAAACCCGATGGCTCCTCCAACCAAAAGCCCCAGCGGGATACCGCAAAGAGATAACAGCAATCCCTCCCGCCGCACGATCCGCCGAATCTGTTTTGGTGTTGTGCCAATCACTTTCAGGCGTCCATATTCCCGCATTTTGCCCTTTACGGAAATGAAAAAGATACTGTAAATGACCACGGCACAGGCAACCAGCAAAAGGATTGCCACGGGAATGTAATATTTCATCACGCCGGACTTAAAGCCCTGCATATCGAAATAGTTGGAACTGTAAAAAATCTGATCCTCTGAGACATCGTTGGCAGAAAGGAATGCTGCAATATCCGCCTTGAGCTGCTCCAGCTCCATACTATCAGCACCAGCATAACGAAGCCGAAATTCAAACAGCGGCTCTCCCTGCGCCATCTCCTCCACAAATGCTTCAGATACATAAAGCTGGAACATACGGGAGTCATTCTCCACATCCATGATACCGCTGACGGTATAGGTCTGCTTTCCGTTTCCAAGATTCACTTCTATGGTCTGCCCGACTTCTGCGGGGATTTCAAAATAATCAAGAAATGCCCGTTCTACCAGAATTTCATTGGCAGCCTGCGGAAGTGTCCCAGTAAAGGAAGGCTTCTTACCCAATTCCATCCAGTTGGCATCCGCATACTCCACAGTCAGAACGCTGTCACCATAGCGGGCAGAACCGTAATTCTGGGAAAGGCCCCAGCGTTCCACTTCCGGGCAGTCTTTCAGTCTTTCAATCGTATCACGGTCACAATTCACCACAACCGCCTGATACTGTCCCCGAATGTCCGCCTCCAGTTTTCTGTCACTTCCCGCTCCTGCACAAAAAATCGCTGCCATCAAAGCGGCTGCCAGAGCAATCGTTACGATCACAAACAGGTTGCGCCGCTTATCTGTCTGAATACTTCGTGACGCCAATTTTTTAATAACCGGCCCTGTATCATTTTCAAAAGGCAATGTCATGTCTGCCACCTCCTTTATCCAACGATTTTGCCATCCTCAATCCGCACGATACGGTCTGCAAGCTGGGCAATGGCATCATTATGTGTGATCATCACCAGCGTCTGGTTAAATTCACGGCTTGTTCTCTGCAAAAGCCCCAGCACATCGGCGCTGGTCCTGCTGTCCAGGTTTCCGGTGGGTTCATCAGCCAGGACAATAGCAGGCTTTGACACCAGCGCGCGGGCGATAGCCACACGCTGCTGCTGGCCACCGGAGAGGTTGTTTGGCATATTCTTCAGCTTATCCTCCAGTCCCAGCATGGACACCACATCCGCCATGAATTTCTGATCCACCGTATCCCCATCCAGTTCCACGGGCAAAACGATGTTCTCATGAACATTCAGGATCGGCACCAGATTGTAGTTCTGGAAAATAAAGCCGATATTGCGGCGGCGGAAGATAGTAAGCTGCTCGTCGTTCATCTTCGCCAGCTCCTTATCCCGCACCATCACGCTGCCGGAAGTGGGTGTATCCAAGCCGCCCATCATGTGAAGCAGGGTGGACTTACCGGAGCCGGAAGTGCCGACCACCGCCACAAATTCGCCTTCCTCCACAGAGAAGTTCACGCCATCCAGGGCGCGGGTAATGTTCGGCTCTGTGCCGTAGTATTTTTTAAGATCAGTTGTCTGCAAAATTTTCATAACAGTTACCTGCCTTTCTTAATTTGTTGAGTATAGGGTAAAGGGCAAATGTTGCAGAATTGTCCTAAAGGGTATGAAAATCTATGGTGAATTGCTTCAATTTTAGGACAATTCTAATTGCTTAATCTATCTCTCTCAACTGCTGCACAATAGACTTTTTCTCCAAAAGATGGATCAGAGCTGCAGCAATTAAAACAGGAAGCAAAATTGCCACTATCATATATCCAGCAAAATGTACTGCCGGGAAATGCCACACCCAAGTATCGTCGCCAACATAATTCAGATAACGAATAATCCCATAACCGACCGCAGTTCCAATCAGGGCAGTGATACAAATGTTCCAAAAAGCCAGCAAGATGCCTTCACACTGCACTGTCTGCCTTAACTGCTTTTTGGCCATACCAACAGAGCGAAGAACAGAAAATTCGTGTTTGCGGGAGAGTGTCGTAGCAATCAGTGTATTTACCAGATTGATAACTGCAAACAGCATGATAAATCCACACAGCCCCCATATCACAAGGCTGGTGCGTTGATACATAGCCTCGCTGTCTTGATAGTAGTCATAGAGAGATTCCATTGTTACCATTGGTGTGGTATCAAGCAGATCATTCATAGTTTCCCGAAGGGCTGGCTCTTGTGAAAGGTCATCCATACGAACCAGCAACTGACTGTTGAAGTTAAAGCCAGATGGCATCATTTGATTCATTAGTTCTTCTGGCAGTAGGAAAAATCCTGTTTTTCCAAAAATTTTACCTCCACCATCATCTTCAAAGATACCATCGCTGATTTCTCCAGCAATTCTAAACTCTGTCTCCTGCTCCCGTATCCCATCAAACCAGCGGAACTTCACCGTATCTCCAACATGAAATGTCCAGTCGTAGATGTAGTCTGCATATTCATTTCGCAGCACCAGAATCTCATGACTTTCAGACATAGTTGAATAATCAGCCGTGCCAGTCACCAAATATTTTTCCAAGAGGGCCTGCTGATCTGGTGTGAATGGGGTAATATTTTCTTTTTTAGTCACTCCGTTGTATTCAAATTTTGCCTCTAATGTTTTATATTCCGAAACTTCTGCAACACCCTCCATCTGCGCAATGGTCTGTATCAAATCTTCATTCAAAGGATTCTTTAACTGGACTCCAGTTTGTCCATGCGGGTCATTCTTGATCGCATTTCGGGAAAGCTCAACTTCAAATTCTCCATATTCTAAAAGCCCATGTCTTGCAAGGCGCTCCATATCCAGAGAAGAAAGGAGTGTTGTTCCGCCCATAAACATGATTCCTGCAATACCTAACGAAAGAACAGTTACAATCCACTTTTTCCGGTTACGAGAACTTCCCATAATAGCCAGTGAAAAAGGGGTGATTTTCCGATGCAGTTTCTTTGAAACAGCAGGAAAACTCTCATATCCGGTGTTTTTTGCTGCCTCAATCGGTGAAATGCTGCCTGCAATTTTTGCAGGCTTGCTCATAGCCAGCCATACCATGCCATAGACAAGAAGGAAAATTACAATACTGGTTATTGCGGTATTACCCCAGCTCCATCCGTTTGGCTTGAACAGAAAGGCTGCAATCCCACCGATTACCAGCCCCAAAGCTGTACCATAAATACAGAAAATCCTACCTTGTACCCGAAGAATTTTCTTAATCTGTTTTGCAGTTGTTCCCATTGTACGCAACTGCCCAAATTCCCGCACCTGATTATGCACATAAATATAGAAAATACTGTAAATCACCAAATAACTAACAAAAAGTACAGCAAAAGAAAAGATCATAACAATCTGAATATCTTCCCAATTCGGCTCCAGAGAGGAAAGAAAACCATCGTTCGGATCAGAATTTTGCGCTGGAATACCATAGTCAGCTTCAATCTGCTTGGTCATGGCCTCAAATGCCTGCTTGGACATTTCATCAGCATGAGCAAATTGAACAGCCAGCGCTGTTACAGAATGCTGGAATTGGCTTCCCGCTTCCGTATATTGTTTGGAACAGAAAAGGGAGTAGACCCGTTCTGTGGAACCACTGTCTGTAAGGCCTACCACAGTAAAGTTTTCCTTATTTCCATCATAAAACGGGATTGTGATTGTTGCCCCCAACTCCGCTGGAAGCCCCAGTTGCTCCAAATATGCCTTATCCACAGCTACATCATAAAGGTCTATGGGATACTGCCCTTCCACAATTTCATCCATAACGATTTGGCTGTTATTTTGCTCGATATAGACAGGGATCACCAGATAGTTTTCAATCTGCGTATTGGCCGCCTGCATATATATCTTTGAATCCGAAATTCTTTCATCATGCCGCAGGGTCTGCATCTGTTCATCGTTCAGATTGTGATATAACATCTGACTTGACACAAGCAATTCTCGTTTTGCTTCGGTTTCCATCCCAATCACAGACAAAGCAAAGCCAGACAGCAAGGCAACTGCCAACGCGATGGTCAAAACAGATAAAAATGTTTTAACCCGGCTTTGACTGATACTGTGCTTGGCATACTTTTTGACAATCCGGCTAGTATCATTTTCAAATGGTAATGTCATAGTCATCCACTCCTTTCTCTGTCATCTTAACCCCCAAATGTTGCAGAAATATCCCAAAGGCTCAACAGTTTAAGGGTGAATTGCTTCAATTTTAGGACAATTCATTTTCGTGTGTCTTTTTTATAAAGCCGGATAGATATAAGCAAAACCATTGCTAACTGAATTACAACAAAAAACAGCGTCAGCCAAACGCTCTCATAATAAGAAATATCTGTCCAGAAGATCACCAGATCTACCAGAGCCACCACACCAGCTGACCATCTGATTTTTCTTGGAAAGAAGTGCCGGAGCAGCAGAACAACAACGACCGGCGGGATCAGCAAGCAAGCTGCATTGATGAGTAATGTCTTTGTGATTTCCATAAGGCCACCTCCAATTTCATGATGTTGCTGTCAGCATAAATCCCAAATGTTGCAGAATTGTCCTAAAATCCATTGTCCTCTAAAAATTTTTCAAAAAAGGCAGCCTGCCAAAACAGACTGCCTCAGAATTATTTTATGGGCAGGAACACGGAAAAAGTTGATCCTTCCCCAACTTTAGACTCGACGGTAATATAGCCGCCCTGCATGGTAATGATCTCACGGGCAAGGTATAAGCCGATTCCGACCCCATCTATATCATGCACCGCTTCATCCCGATAGAAGCGTTTGAAGATCGTGCCCTGAGAATGCTCCGGGATGCCTCTGCCTGTATCCGTCACATCTATCCTCAAATACATTTCCCAATCCCGTACCCTCACCTGGATGCTGCCACCGGCAGAGGTGTACTTTACCGCATTATCCAGAATGTTAAACAATGCTTCGGAAGTCCAGCGGCTGTCATGGGATATTGTCAGATCAGATGGGCAGTCCACCGACAGGCTAATCTCTTTTTGTTCCATCGGAGCCAGAACACCATTGATGGCGCTCACCAGCGTATCCCCGATTACAGCATCCTGTTTCTCCAGCGTAATGACACCCGTTTCCAAACGGGAGGTTTTCACCATTCCCTGAATGAGAAAATCCAATTTATCCAGCTGCGTGCCTGTGGCCTGCAAAAACTCCTTGCGCTTTTCTTCTGTCAATGGCCTTGTCAGCATCGTATCGTTGATCAGCTTCAAATTTGCGATGGGGGTTTTGGTCTGGTGGGAAATATCTGATACCAGGGATTGCAGTTCTTCCTTTTCTCCCTCTGCCGTATGTCTGGTTTTCTGCATCACATTATAGAGCCGTTCCAGACGGTGGCTGATCCGGGACAGCAGTGTTTCCGCTTCATAATCTACCTGGGGCCGGTCTGTACTGTCCATCATGTGATCCAATGTCTGGCACAAACCATCGGTGAACAGAGAAAGTTTCTTTTGAAAATAGTGCAGAAAAACCATGCCCCAAATGGAAAATGCAGCTGTCAAAATAATGCCGCAGATGACAACACGCACATCTTTCGTCAACAGGAAAAAAATCAACAGCAGCAAAGCGGCAGTGAGCAGAGTCCCTGCCACAATTTTTCTCAAAAATGCCCTGACAGATAAATTTTGCAGCTTCATCGAGGCTCACCGCCGATCCACTGATAGCCCATTCCATAAGCTGTCTTAATATATTTCCTCTCGTCTGTTTCGATTTTTTTGCGGATACGGCTGATGATCGTCGTTAGAGTATGCTCATCCACAAAGTCTCCATCAATGTCCCACAGCTTCTCTAAAATCTGCCGCTTGGTCAGAATAATCCGGGGGTTCTTTACGAACAGGAACAGGGTACGGTATTCCTTCGGTGTAAAGTCCAGGGATTCTCCGGCAAGGGACGCACTTTGTTCGGAGAAGTCGATTTTCAGAAAACCATCATCAAACAGATCATGCCGGGGTGTCCGCAGTTCCAGATTTGCAAAAACCGCCGCCACTTTTTTACAAAGCACTGTCACAGAAAAGGGCTTAGTCACATAATCCGCGCCGCCGACTTCATATCCCTTGAGCATATCGCTCTCCTTATCATTGGCTGTGATAAAGATGATATAGGTATGCTGACCGCGATTCCGGATTTCTTCACACAAATCCAGTCCGCTGCCATCGGGGAGGTTAATATCCAACAGTGCCACATCAAATTCATTTTCCCGCAGCTTTCTTACCGCGCTGTCAAAATTAAAAACAGAAATGACCTCATATCCATCAGAGGTCAGATTATATGCCAATGTCCGATTCAAAAGCTGATCGTCCTCTACAATTAGAATCTTCTTCAAGACATTCACTTCCTTCCTTATTTTTCAACTATACTGATAGGATAAACACAAAATGTTACAGAAATGTCCTAAATCTAAAAATCAAAAACATTTTTTATTTTTCCTTACTATTAGCATTGTAACATAGCTCATCAAGGATACAACTGCACTTTCCCTATTCCCTCTCATAAAATCAGTATAATCATATCTGTCAATAGGCATAATAAGGTTATTCCTTTGTGTAAATCGGCACGATACAATATATTTGAGGTGAATGATTATGCCGATTGATGATTTGACCGCTTTGGGGCAAAAAATGCGGGAAGCCCGAAAGAAAAAAGACCTGACACAACAAGAACTTGCGGATCTAAGTCATGTATCTGTAAAGCAAATCGCCAAAATCGAAAAAGGGGAAATAAACCCATCCTATTTGATTTTGAAGGCATTGGCAAAGGTGCTTCCGCTCTCTCTGGACACCCTGATCAATCCAGATGTTTCTCCAGAAGATGAGGGAGCCAATCAGATGAAGATGCTTTATTGCAGCTGTCCGTCAGAATTGCGTAAAACCCTCTTGCACCATACGCAGGAGACCGCGAAAGAACTAACAGAACTATCCGAGAAATTTGAAACGAATTGAGCCGGTGAGTGAAATTTGACTGTTTCCTCACTGGCTCCTTTCATTTCCGGGTAAAAGAGGCAAGCAATGCCGGTGTTAATACACACCGACCCGCAGAGCGCAAAATCCCTCCGTGATTTTCCTCTCCGCTTGCTTGTTGAGGGCAGCGCCCCCAAGCCCCTTTGAACACAGAATTTCATTCTGTGGCTGCGCGTTCTGCGAACGCTTTTGACCAGGACCAGCTTACCGCTGGCCGTGGTCTTTTTCTTTTTCAACATCCTGTTCTACCTCCATTTTCAGCACTCGATCCACATTGGCCTTTGCCGTTAAAAGCTCCCGCATTTCCTCACGGGAACGCCGGTACTCGGCATAGGTCTTTTTCTTTTCTTCCAGCAATTTCGCATACTCTGTCTGCAACTCTTTGACCTTGGGCAGCTTCTTGACGCCCATCTCATCAAAGGTATTCTTGGCAGCCTGGTGGAGCCGGATTTCTTCCTCATGCTCCTCCCGGAATTTCTTAGAGTAGCCCGCCTTGCGGTATGCCACATAGACCTCACGGGTCTTGGCATAATTTATGATGTGAGTACGCAGAACAGCAATCTCTGCCATGCGCTTTTCAGCCGTTTTAATCTGCGCCGAAAGTTCATTGTGATGTGCCGTGGCAGCCGCAGCCTTTTCTTCCAAAACCGCATACTCCAGCAGGTTGTTCTCAGACAGGTAATTCATGGTCTGCGCCATTTGTTTGAGATTGAAAACCTTAGCCCATCGAGCATAACCAGCGCCTTTCCCAGCCTGTAATTTTGCCTGAATGTCCACCAGCAGATTGACCTTCGGCGGCTCTGCCTGTGCGACCACTTTCTTTCGTGGGGTATGCGCTTTCTTCCCGGAGAGAACCGCCTGCAAATCTTCTAATCCATATCCTTCTCCCAGGCTGTCCATACGGGCTGCCTTCTCCCAACCGGAGAGCTTCAGGCGATATGATTTCCCTCGTTTTGATACCTCACAGCCAGACTCTTGCAGCAGCTTCAGCAGTTCCTCAAAATCAACAGGGCTTTGTGATAATGCGTTGTCAATCGCCACCCGCAGCAGCTCTCGGTGAGAGGGCTTTGCCTGATCGCCCAGCCATTTGTTATAGCTCTTTCCGTGAGGTTTCGGATTCTCTACAATGGACAGTCCGTTTTCGATGCAGATGGTGTCACTTAACTGTCGGACTGCCTTGGTACTGCCCCAAAAGTTTCGGAATTTCCGGTCATATTCTAAGCTGACCGATGACCAGATAATGTGATTATGAATGTGCGACTTGTCTATGTGAGTGCAGACCACAAAGGCATGATTGCCTTTGGTAAAACGCTTGGCAAATTCCACACCCAGCCTGTTTGCTTCTTCCGGAGTGATCTCTCCGGGGCGGAAAGACTGGCGCACATGATAGGCAATCACATCATCCGCGCCGCGCACTCGTCCCGTGGCGGCAATGTACTGCCGCTTTGCCAGAAGGAACTCTGCATCCGCAGTCCGGCTGTCACACGCATAGCCGGTAATGAGTCTGCCGTTATCTGTTTTCTTTGGATTGGCCACATAGTCGAGGATGTCACTGATTGCCCGACTTTCTGTGCGGCCCTTGCCGACATGAAGCGGCATGATTCTTGTGGTTGCCATAGAAGGGACCTCCTTTCTCATAAGCAGAAAAGATATTTTTTGATTTTTCATGGGGATTGACATATTTTCTAAAGTTGCATATAATAATAGTACAAGGTGGGCAACGGCGTGTGTCTGCCAAAGCGTTGAAGCATAATAGCGTACCGGAATGCCTTGTTATGCAGAGCTTTCAGTAGGGGTTGTGCAGTAACCTCAAACCGGAGTAGGCTGCAAAGCCGAAAGAAAATGCTCAAAGCCGCCTTGCGTTGCAGGGCGGCTTTCTTTATGGACAGAGAGGTTTTATGGATAAATTACAAAAGTGTGCAAAAGCATTTGAAAAATTATTGGAAATACAGTATCGAATTATTATTGGCCGAAAGGGAAAAACCGTAGAGTTAGTGATTGGCTTTTCCAAATTGGACTTTCATCATCTGATGGGGCTTGGAAAACTAAAAGATTTGCGGATAGCAAAACAAAATCGCGGCTCTGTATTTGATGAAATCATAATCGGAAGCACCACCTATGAGACTTTAGCGAAAAGCCGTTATCTGCCTCAAATTGAAAATCGGTTTGAACCGTTGGCTTTGATTGAACAACTCTTGGACGATAACCGTCTGGTGTTCCGTTACAATGCAAAATTAAATCAGTTCTCTTTAATTGAAGCGGACTATTTATTATCAACTCCGTTGGAAAACAGCGACATTTACATTTTTATTGCAGAACACAAGGACACCGGAAAATATTTCTGTCGGTCCTTCTTCCCGAAAGAGAAGAAAGATTACACAGAGGGACAGACGCGCTATACCATGCTCTATAAAGAAAAAAAGAATTTAACTACCGGAGAGACCGTCATCCAATATGACCGCCTAACCCCGAAAACACAAACATAATTTTCTAAATAATTCAAGGAGGTATAACCCAATAATGCAACCAATTTCTGTTGAAGCGTTTGCCAGTATGGTCATGAAGAATAATAAAGGCTATCGAAAAAAGGAACTGGTAAAAACGCTGAACGAAACACTTACTGCCAAGAAAAACGGTGCAAAATGTATTATCTGTGGCGCACCGATTTGGGCAGCGGGAAGTGCCATCACTGGTAGCAACCTGTGCTTTACCTGTACAACAGGTGAAGCGAATGACAGCGACGATTATGAGATAGAGTAACAGGGTGTCGGGAAAATTCCGACACCCTGTTACTCTTATTCATCCTCTGATAGTACATTGTGTTGATCTGCCATTCTAACTGCTGGACGCTCCACGCAGACTTTACACATTCCTCCATATAAAAGGTTCGTGCCTGTTCATCTGGTATGCGCATCAAAAGGCGATAATGCGACCAACCTAATTCAAGACACAGTGTGTCTCGAATTGGGAATGTACAGTAGAACTGCCTCATCTTACGAAGATTTGATTTGTCAAAACCTTTTCCAAACTCAGCATATATTCATAAAAAGTAGGTTTTACAATTCCTCTGGCAATCGCCTGAGAGGTTTGTAGCATCCCGTCCAGCTGTGCAAACCGTTCCAATTTTGTCATGCCCCACCACTTCCTTTCGTGCTACCATTACACATGAATATAGCACGAAAGTAAATACACAAAAGAGAACCTATTTTTTGCAAAATTAAACACTATAATATTAGCGTGCATCCATACACACTATCCTTTTTGAAAGATATGAATCACAACTTAGTGGGTGACATCCACCAAGTTACCCACCAAGATGCTGAACCATCAACGGTATCTGAGCAGATTTTGGCTTTCTGCACAAAAACAAAATCAAAGAAAGAGCTTGCAGCATTTTGCGGCTTCAAAGATCTAAGAAATTTCACCTTGAAGCATATCAATCCGCTTTTAGAATCCGGGCAATTGGAAATGACGATTCCCGATAAACCTAAAAGTCGTAATCGAAAATATATTACTGTTCATTCTGAATAAACAAGAAGCAGGACATTGGGTCTCCCATTGTCCTGCTTCTTTTTCATTTCAGATTATATTCACATCATTTACCCATACACCCTATCCTGGATCGCAAATTTCAAACTCTGTACCTTGCCCAATAACCAAATCGCAGCCAGCGGCAATCCCATGGGGCTAATCAAAAATGCCATGACCAAAAGAATCACACCGTTCTGCGGAGAATAGGTAAGCAGCACAGCCACGCCAAGCAGAGCAATCACGGTACTGAGCAGGCCAAGCACAAGACCGGATATGTAGATCAGCCCCGTGCAGAGCCAGACAAAAAGCGTCAGCACCAAAATGACCGGTGCAGTTACGATCATCAGCAGGCATTTCAAAATCTTCATTCCAGTTCCTCCTTCCAGCGGTCCAGATACCGTTTGCATAGGGCATCCGCTTCCTTTACATCATCTTCCGTAAGCTCCCGTTTGCCTTTGGTCAGTTCAATCTCTACATAAGTCCGGTAATCATCGGCTAAGAGGTCGAACAGTTCCTTGGGAGTATGGCACACCTCGCCGGTGCAATAGTGAAAGTCTTGGTCAAATTCAACCCTTACACATCCGTGACGGCTGATATAAACTTCGATGGTCTCATCTGCGGCCAGGTAGTCTGCAAAAATCTCCAACACTTTTTCAAAGGTCAGCATCTGTTTTCACTCCTTTGCTTCTATTCTATTTCATATTATCCGGTATGGACAGGCAAAAGACAAGGATACCGGCAAAAAGAAAAAGCGGAGGAAGGTGCGGCGAAGAAACGCCGTTCCTCCCTCCGCAAATGGAGTGTCTATCCCTGTTATGAAAGTTTAGAAAGCTGGGTAAGGATTTCCTTCACGCCCTCCCATAACTGCTCCTGCCGCTGGGATATATCCTCCAGATCGGCATCATAAACCCGCCCGGTCTCATGCACTTTGCGGGTTAGCTGGTTCAAGTTGTTGCTGGAATATCGCATAAGGGAAACCAGTTCTTTCAGCTCCGGTAAATCCAGCTGCACCACATAGCCATCCACAGCCATCTTCCGCAGATAGGCACTCAGGTTTTCTGTCCCATATTGCTGCATCTTTTGACGGATCAATTCCAATTCTTCTGCGGACACCCAAAACAAAACCGGAACATCCCGCTTACGCTTTGCCATAGTTATCGCTCCGGCTCTCGTTTCTTCGGGGCGGCAGGCTTATGGACAGGCAGCTCCTGCTTGAGCTTATCCCGTACTGAGGGACGGGACGGTTGCGTTTTTTCTCCCTGAGTACGGCTGCGCTGCTGTTCTTCACGCACCAGATCAATAAAGCCATCCAGCACAGCAGGGTGGCTGTTCAGGACATAACCACAACGGACGGTTTCGGGGTTCTCGTTGGGAATGGTCTTAGCCCATTCTTTGTTGCGTCGGGAGTAGCGCCCATCCCAGTTCTGAAGCTGGACAGTGTTAGCCAGAACCATAGCCACACGCTCCATGCCATAGTTCTCGATCACACCCTTTGCCGCATCGTGACTGAGATACATTCCGTCGAAGTGTTCCCGCACCGCCGCCTCAATGGACTCCTTGCATTGGAGATTTGCATTGTTGGAAGCTCGGTACTGCTCCAGCTCCCCATGTTCTCTCGCATAGGCGGCAGAGTAGGGATATACCGGTGTTGTTCGCAGTTCCTCTTTGGCTCTGCATATATCATCGGCACGGTTCTCAATGCTATCCCTTATTACATCCATATAGCCGGTCTCCAGCTTTTCAAAATAGCGGTACACATCCGCCAGCGGAGAGGGAGATCCCAAAAGCGCCTGTGCCTGGGTATCCGTCAGATACAGTTCCTCCATCGCCATCACGATGTCCTCACGGATGGTGTACTCATAGGTGTGGTGCAGGATTTCTTCCGGGGGCTGGCTTTTCAGCCAGTCCCTGTATTTATCCTGCTCAGCAGCCATCTTTTCATAAAGAGCCGTATTCAGATCGTTGGTATTCATGTTATCGCACCTCCTCATGCTGTTTTGGTTTCTTGTCGGTACTGCGGGGCGGCACCGGGCGTTTCAGATGATCCAGCACCGAAGGCCGTGTGCTTTTGGCAACAACAGCCTCAGCGTGTGCCTGTCCCTTTCCGTCGATGTTGAGCAGGGTATCCAGCTCCACCAGACGGGCGTTTTTACTTTTCAGTTCTTCTTCATAAAGGAAGGGCTTTCCAACTTCCTCCTTTGCGGCGGCCTGCTGCTGATAGAGGTTATCCAGCTGGGCCTTTGCCGCCTCCAGACGCTGGGGCATCTGGGCGAGGGCATTGTCGATACGGGTAAGATTTCCGCGAGGGTCTGTACCAAGGGTTGCCCGGTGGGTCATCTGTCCTTTCAGCAGGAGCGTATATTCCTGTTTCCAAGCGGAAAATTCCACGGACATGGCATAGCCCCGATAGTTGCCGATCTGCACCGGATCGGAGGTTTTGACCTCCTTGCAGGCATCCAAAAGGGCTGCACCGGCGTTCTCCTTATCGGTCAGCAGGTCGCCCCGGATCTCCATACCGGCAAAGCCGTCCTCTGGGTGCGGGTGAGCTGCCAAAACCTCCAGGTCAGATTCAAAGCCCTTGATAAAGCCCTTGTGCTTTTCAATCTCCTCCGGGAAATATTTGAGCAGCTGGTCCTCCAGACGATACTGCTTGCTCTGGTGGTCGGCTTTCATCAGCTTCAGGCGTGATACCTCCACATCCAAATCCATACGCTCTTTGATACGGGGATCTCCGGCACACAGAGCCTTGATCTCGGCAAAACTGAGGGCGGTTTCATCCACATCATCGCAGGACCGCACCGGCGATTTAGAGGTCATGATCTGGCTGATGAATTTCTGCTTATTCTCCACCGTCTGCCACAGATAGGCATCAAAAGTCCCCTCGGTGACATAACGGTACACATGAACAAGAGGATTCTGGTTGCCCTGACGCTCGATACGACCCTTACGCTGGGCAAGGTCTCCCGGTCTCCACGGACAGTCCAGGTCATGAAGTGCCACCAGACGGTCCTGCACATTGGTGCCTGCGCCCATCTTGGCGGTACTTCCCATAAGCACACGCACCTGACCGGTACGGACTTTGGAGAACAGCTCCTTTTTCCGCACTTCGGTGTTAGCTTCATGGATAAAAGCGATCTGGTCGGCAGGCATCCCCTGAGCAATGAGTTTCTGACGAATATCGTCATATACCGTAAAGGCCGGTTCCTGCTCCGGCAGAGGCACAGCGCCTTCCAGTGCGTGAAGCAGTGGATTATCCAGCGTTTTCGCCGCCTTGCTTGCAGGGGCTTTTGCCTGCGGGGTAGAAATGTCGCAGAACACCAGCTGGGTCAGCTTGTCAGCTTCGCCGTCCCGCCAGATCTGCATGATATTGTCCACACACTGATTGACCTTTGTGCCGGGTTCGTCCGGCAGCAGCTGGTTGACGATCCTCTGGTCCAGTCCCAGCTTGCGGCCATCCGAGGTTATCTTGAGCATATTGTCCTGGGACGGGTCAACGGTTCCGCTGTGTACCAGCGATGCGCGCTCCGAAAGGGCCTTGACCATTTCCTGCTGATGTTCGGTAGGCTGCGCCACGATGTTGTGGTATTCCACTTCCGGGGTAGGCAGATTCAGCTGGTCGGCAGTCTTAATGTCGGCCACTTCTTTGAACAGATTCATCAACTCCGGCAGGTTAAAGAACTTGCTGAATCGCGTTCTTGCCCGGTAGCCGGTTCCCTCCGGTGCCAGCTCCAATGCTGTGACGGTCTCCCCAAATCGGGAAGCCCAGCAGTCGAAGTGGGTCATGTTCAGTTCTTGCAGGCGTTCATACTGAAGGTAACGCTGCATGGTGTAAAGCTCGGTCATGGAGTTGCTGACCGGTGTGCCGGTGGCAAAAATCACGCCACGGTTTCCGGTGATCTCATCCATATAGCGGCACTTGGCAAACATATCGGAGGATTTCTGCGCGTCCGATGTGGAAAGACCAGCCACATTTCGCATTTTTGTGTATAGAAACAGGTTTTTATAGTTGTGGGCCTCGTCTACAAACAATCGGTCCACTCCCAGCTGCTCAAAAGTTACCACATCGTCTTTTCGCCCCTCGGCTTGCAGCTTTTCCAGCCTGGCTTCCAGAGACTTTCTGGTACGCTCCAGCTGCTTGACCGTAAAACGCTCACCACCGCTGGCCTGCACCTCTGCGATGCCCTCGGTGATCTCGTCGATCTGGTCATAGAGAAGCCGTTCCTGACGCTCCCGGCTGATGGGGATACGCTCAAACTGGCTGTGTCCCATGATGATGGCGTCGTAGTCACCGGTCGCAATACGGGCGCAGAACTTTTTGCGGTTATGGGTCTCAAAGTCCTTTTTGGTTGTGACTAAGATGTTGGCGGAAGGATAGAGGCGCAGAAACTCCGATGCCCACTGCTCGGTCAGGTGGTTTGGAACCACAAAAAGAGATTTCTGGCACAAGCCCAGGCGTTTGGCTTCCATAGCAGCGGCCACCATCTCAAAGGTTTTACCTGCGCCCACCTCATGTGCCAGCAGGGTATTACCGCCATACAGCACATGGGCGATGGCGCTTTTCTGGTGTTCCCGCAGGGTAATGGCCGGGTTCATGCCGCCAAAAGTGATATGGCTGCCATCATACTCACGGGGACGGGTAGAGTTCATTTCTTCGTTGTACTGGCGTACCAAAGTCTGGCGGCGCTCCGGGTCTCTCCAGATCCAGTCCTTAAAGGCTTCCCGGATCGCCTGCTGTTTTTGAGCAGCCAGGGTGGTCTCTTTGGCGTTCAGCACGCGGCGCTCTTTTCCGTCTGCGTCCTCTATGGTGTCATAGATACGGACATCTCGCAGGTTCAGGCTGTCCTCCAAAATCTTGTAGGCATTGGCACGGCTGGTTCCGTAGGTGGTGTAGGCTGCCACATCGTTGTAGGATACGGAAGATTTCCCCTTGATCTGCCATTCAGCAGTAAAGGACGAATAGTTGACCTCGATACTGCGCTGGAGATAAAACGGAGTGTTGAAGGTCTCGTACATAAACTGCTGGATGTACTCTTTGTCGATCCAGGTAGCGCCCAGACGCACCTCGATCTCCGACGCATCCAGGTCTTTGGGCTGGGCGGCGGTAAGAGCTTCCACATTTACTGCATAAACCGGGTCCTGCTGTGCCGCCCGCTGTGCCTGACGCAGTTTGCGGCGTACATTGCCGGAAAGGTATTCATCAGCAGTCACATAATGGGGTGTGCCGTCTTTCTCCAACTGTCCCGGTACACGGAAGATCACACCTTGCAGCTCTCTAGCCAGTTCTTCTTTTGTTTTTCCGGTAAGCTGGCTCATATAGCCCATATCCACACAGGCTTTTTCCGAGATGGACACCGCCAGCGCTTCACTTGCCGTATCCACCACAGCCACCGCCTGATGGGGCTTGATGGTGCGCTTGGTGAACATATCCGCCTTGCGCTCCAGCTTTCCGTCCTCGTCGATGACTTCCAGCGCACAGAGCAGGTAATAGGAAGAATCGTCTGCATAAGCCAGGCGGTTTGCACGGTCATTGATGAGACCGTATCTGGCAGAAAAGCTGTCATAGAGCCGGTTCAACTCTGCCTGTTTCTCCTGAATAGCGCTGTCCGGAACCGCTGCATCCATCTGAAGGTCGATCAGCTCCTGCACACAATCCCGCAGTCCCACAAGACCTTTTACGCGGGCTTCGGCGGTGGCGTTGAGGTCAGGGCGCACCATACGGCTGTTTTCCCGGTAGTACACCTGCCCGTCTACAATGGCATAGGAATAGTTCTTCACATTGGGGTCGGCAGGAATGGAGGTGTCAATAGCTTCGCCTTCGCCCAGCTCCGGCAGCTCTGCCTCCTGATAAGTGCCATGAATATACTTCACTGCATCATGCAGCTGGTCGGAAAGCTCCAGTCCCTCGATGGGGTTCACGGTGTAGTCCATACCATGAGCGGTGCTTACCGGCTCCTGTCTGCCCAGCACCATTTCCGGGTGGTCGATAAAATACCGGTTGATGGCAAACCCATCCTCTGTCTGTCCGGTCTGGGTCCATTCCGGCACGATGTCCAGCGGGCGGTCCCGCTTTTGGAGGAAGATGATGTCCGATACCACCTCGGCACCGGCATTCTTTTTGAACGCGTCATTAGGCAGACGGATAGCTCCCAGCAGTTCGGCGCGCTGGGCAAGATAGCGGCGCACGGCGGAATCCTTGGCGTCCATGGTATAGCGGGAGGTCACAAAAGCTACCACGCCGCCGGGACGCACCTGATCCAGTGCTTTGGCGAAAAAGTAGTTGTGAATACTAAAGTTCAGCTTATTGTAGGCTTTGTCGTTGACCTGATACTGACCGAAAGGCACATTGCCGATGGCAAGGTCAAAGAAGTCACGCCTGTCGGTGGTCTCAAAGCCGCCTACTGTGATGTCCGCCTTGGGATAGAGCTGCTTTGCAATACGCCCGGAAACTGCGTCCAGCTCCACGCCGTACAGACGGCTGTTTCGCATTTCCTCCGGCAGCATACCGAAGAAATTGCCCACACCCATAGACGGCTCCAAAATATTTCCGGTCTCAAACCCCATACGGCCCACCGCTTCATAGATGGCCTGAATGACCGTAGGGCTGGTGTAATGGGCGTTGAGGGTGGAGCTTCTGGCGGCGGCATATTCCTCTGGGGTCAGCAGCTCTTTCAGCTGGGCATACTCGGAAGCCCATGCCGGTTTTTCCGGGTCAAAGGCGTCGGCAAGACCGCCCCAGCCCACATAGCGGGATAGGACTTCCTGCTGTTCGGGGCTTGCCTGCTGTCCGGCAGCTTCCAGATTTTTCAGCAAACGAATGGCATTGATATTTGCCTGGAACTTAGCTTTCGGACCGCCTTCGCCCAAATGCTCATCGGTAATACGGAAGTTTTGTGCATTGCGGCGCAGGTTGGCCGTGTATTCCTCATAGGAGGCTTCTTCGGCAGCTTTGGCATTGGGGAAGGTCTGCCACTGGCCATTGACCTGAATGGAAACCGGGTGTTCGTCCAGCACTTCCTCAAAGGTTTTTTCCGGCTCTGTCACAGGGGCTGGCGGCTCCGGCTCCTCGATATGCAGCCGTTCCACCACCACATCATAGGGCAGATTGTTTTTATCGCCCGGATAAACGGCTACGGTCTCAGAATGGAAGGCCGGGGCTTCAGCAGCCGGTTCGGAGCGTTCCTGTCCAAAACCGTCCAGCTGGCGGGCATACATCCCACGCAGCAAAGGCGCAACCTCATCCCAGCGGAAATACAGCATAGCCAGACGCTTTTCCTCTGCATCCATGACTTCCAGCTCTATGCCCTGTGCCGTGGTACGGTAATCGGCAATATCACCGGTCTCCAGATCCAGCGTCTCGATCTCACGGGGATAGGCTCTGCTCAGCCAGTAGGCGATCTCACTGTTGCTCCTGCCGGATTGCAGCAGCGTGGAAAGCTGTTTTTTATCCGCTTCATCCATCAGTCCATGAGCCAATACATCCCGCAGATCCTGATCGGCTTTGTTCGGGTCAACGGGAAGAAACTCGGTATAGTAAGCATTGCGGCGGTCTGCACGAAGCAGCTGTTCAAACTGTTCTTTGTGTTCTGCACGGTAGATGGGATACACCATACCGGTGGGCAGAAGCTGCACGGTGACATCCCGCAGCTCCGTGATCTGATAGGCGTCATCCTCGATATACACGGTATCTCCCACGGCATAGACCGGGGCGGCAGGGTCATAGGAGGTTCTTTGCGGAGTTGGGCGGCGAACTGCATCATATTCCTCATCGGAAATGGAAATTTCGGAAGTCTGCTCTGCCTCGACAGCTGCGATCTGCTCTACATCCGACATCACCTGTTGGATAAACGGGTCATTGTCCAGTTTTTCCGGGTCTGCCACCTGACCGTTGACGACCCCTCTTTCTTCCAGGGCTTCCCGGATGGCGATAGGGTCGATATTGTCAAAACGGTCCTGTTCTTCTTCGGTATAGAACCGGTCCTCCTGAATGAGCTGGGCAAGCCTGCGCTGTACCTTCGGCCAGGGCAGCTGCATTTCCTCCGGGCTTCCGGCACGAGTAATGAACAGGCTGTTGCTGTTACTGCCGCCGTATTCCTGAGCCAGCCATGCAGCGGTATCTTTCTCTCTTGCATGGTCTTTCATA